>ERZ827108.460-NODE-460-length-69214-cov-6.360025_pt1 | contig 69214 bp, 79 predicted proteins | sample MGYA00519921_ERZ827108 | MGnify/ENA primary metagenome ERZ827108 (study PRJEB31778, sample SAMEA3449258) | human gut metagenome | biome: human gut; feature: human-associated habitat; material: faeces | place: United Kingdom | collected 2010/2012 ... | reverse complement strand
GAAAAATATTTATGATTTTTAAGTATAAAAATAACTTAAAAGGAAATTATAAATGTAGTAAGATGAAAGGGTGATTTTTTTTGAAATCAACAGGAGTTGTAAGAAGAATAGATGATTTAGGTAGAATCGTAATTCCAAAAGAAATAAGAAAAAACATGAAAATAAAAGATGGGGAGTCTGTAGAAATATATTTAGATAGTGATAATATTATTTTAAAAAAATATTCGCCACTTGGAAACATCATGGAATTTTATAAAAGTTATGTTAATTCAATATACGAAGCTATACTAGAAAATATTATGATTGTTGATAGAGATAAAGTTGTAGCAGTAGCAGGAGATTTAAAGAAAAAATACTTAGATAAAAGCATATCTTCTAAACTAGATAATATAATTGAACAAAGAGAAGTAGTGTTAGAACCTAAATTAAGAGATTTTAATTTTATTGAAGATAAAAAAGAAACAGCTAGTTATGCAATTAGTCCTATTATTGTAAGTGGTGATGCTATCGGAGCAGTAATAATTTTTTCTTTAAATAATAATTTAGGAGAATTTGAAGAAAAAACTGTTTCAATTGCGGCTAAATTTTTAGGAAAATATATTGAAGAATAAAAAAATATGTGTTATAATTTTTACATTAATTAAATGTTGTGAGGAAAAGAGTAGATTATTATTTAATTTAAAGAGAGCTTATGTTTGGTGAAAATAAGTAATAAATATAATTGAATATGGTTTCCAAAACTGATTTATTGATATGTAAATAAATTCGTTACTCGCGTTAAGAGAAAAAGGTAATTAATATTACAAAGTAGAATGGTACCACGAAAAATTCGTTTCTATGTTTGTAATATTTTTTTTTGAAAGGAGAAAAGATTATGAAAGAAAAATATTATATAACAACGCCAATATATTATCCAAGTGCTAATTTTCATATTGGACATTGTTATACAACAATTATTGCAGATTCAATTGCAAGATATCAAAGATTAAAGGAAAAAGATGTATTCTTTTTAACTGGAACAGATGAACACGGTCAAAAAATAGAAAATAAAGCTAAGGAAAAAGGTGTAACTCCTAAAGAATATGTGGATGAAATTGTAGAAAATGCTAAAGATTTATGGAAAAGTTTAGGGATAAGTTATGATAAGTTTATTAGAACAACTGATGAATATCATGAAAAAGCAGTTCAAAAAATATTTGATAAATTATACGAACAAGGGGATATATATTTAGATAAATATAAAGGACTTTACTGTACGCCATGTGAATCATTTTGGACTGAAACTCAACTTGTAGATGGTAAATGTCCTGATTGCGGAAGAGAAGTTAATTTAGTTGAAGAAGAAAGTTATTTCTTTAGATTATCAAAATATCAAAAAAGAATTGAAGAACTTTATAAAAATAATCCTGAGTTTATAAAACCAGAATCAAGAAAAAATGAAATGATTAATAACTTTTTAAAACCAGGACTTGAAGATTTATGTGTATCAAGAACAACTTTTAGTTGGGGAATACCAGTTTCTTTTAATCCCAAACATGTTATTTATGTATGGATAGACGCTTTAACTAATTATATAACTGCTCTTGGTTATTTAAGTGATGATGATAGTTTATTTAAAAAATATTGGCCAGCAGATTTACATTTAGTAGGAAAAGAAATAGTAAGATTTCATGCAATTATTTGGCCTGCTTTATTGATGGCACTTGATTTACCACTTCCAAAACAAGTATTCGGACATGGTTGGTTAAAAATAGATGGTGGAAAAATAAGTAAATCTTTAGGAAATTATAAAGACCCAAGAGAATATATTGATAAATATGGAGTAGATGCAGTTAGATATTATGCTTTAAGAGAAGTTTCATTTGGAAGTGATGGTAACTTTAGTGAGGAAGCATTAATTGCTCGAACAAATGCTGATTTAGCTAATACATTAGGTAATTTACTTAATCGAACAATAGCTATGACTAATAAATATTTTGATGGTGTTATTTCTAATTCTAAAGTAAATGAAGAAATAGATACAGAACTTATAAATAAAGCTTCTAATTTAAAATCAGTTGTAGATAAAAATATGGAAAAATTATATATAAGTGATGCTTTAGAAGAAATATTTAATTTTTTAAGAGAATGTAATAAATATATAGACGATACAACTCCTTGGGTACTTGCTAAAGAAGAAAAACTAGAAAGATTACAAACCGTTTTATATAATTTACTTGAATCAATAAGAATTTCATCAGTACTTTTAACACCATTTATGCCTACGACAACTGAAAAAATATTTAAACAATTAAATACTAATTTAAATACATATGATACATTAAATGAATTTGGTGCTTTAGAAAACAATCATAAGTTAGGTCAAATTGAAGTACTATTTAAAAGAATAGAAATAGAAAAATAATGTAAAAACAAGTGTAAATTAAATATTTACAGTTGTTTTTTTCTTGAAATTAAAATTTATTTAAGATATATTAAATTTGCAGTACTAAAAAACACTTATAAAAGGAGAATAATTATGAGAAAAATGGCAGTGTTAGTTTTAGTATTATTTATAATTGGTTTAATAACATCAATTATTCAAACAAGAAATATTTTAGATTTAGGATATTTACTTATTTTATTAGGATTTGGTATTAAATTAAAAAAAGTTGTTTAAGGGTTAATAAGGGCCTTTTTTATTTGGTAAAATTGTTGAATTTTATTATATAATTGGAAATATTTTTCTAAAACTTGGAATAGAAGAAAATATAGTATATAATTAGTTCATGAGATTATTAAATAATAAGAATTGAAAGAAGGAATAAAAATGATTTTAATAGATACACATTTTCATATAGAAAAAGATAGTGATTTAGAAAAAATAGTTAATGATGCTAAAAAGGAAGATGTTTTATATTTAATTTTAGGTGGTAATTCTAAAGAAGATAATTTATTAAATATAAAAGCATGTAAAAATTATAATAATATTTATTTAACTTTGGGATATCATCCTGATTGTACTGATAGCTATACTCTTGAAGACTTAATTCTTTTAGAAAAACAAATAATAGAAAATAAAGATAAATTAGTAGCTATTGGAGAAATAGGATTAGATTATCATTATACTAAAAAGAATAAGGAAAAACAAAAAGAATTATTTATAAAACAAATACAACTAGCTAATAAATATAACTTACCAATTGTTATTCATTCAAGGGATGCTGTTAAAGATACAATTGATATACTTAAAAATTATAAATCTTTTGGTGTAATACATTGTTTTAGTGAAAGTAAAGAAGTAGCAAATGAATATATAAAATTAGGATATAAGTTAGGAATTGGAGGAGTATTAACATTTAAAAATAGTAATTTAAAGGACGTTATTAAAGATATACCATTAGAAAATATAGTTCTTGAAACAGATAGTCCTTTTTTATCTCCAATAAGAGGCAGTGTAAACGAACCTAAAAATATAAAATTAATTGCAGAATGTCTAAGTAATATAAAAAATATAACTATTAGTGAAGTTGCAAAAAAAACAACCGATAATGTTTGTAAAGTATTTAATATTATGTAAAAAAATATATAAAAATTTAAAAAATCTATTGCGTTTAATTTCAAAATAAGATAATATTATTATTGTAAAGGAGGTTAAACAAAATGATGGAAGAAAATAATTCTAAAAAAGTATTGTTATCTGTATTAGGAGTTGCTATTTTAGTAGTAGCAGTAGTAGGTGTTTCATTTGCTGCATTTAGTTTTGCAAATACACCATCTGCTAATAATTCAATTACAACAGGTACTATTACTATGAGTTTTAGTGAAGAAACTGCTGGAATTAGTATTACTAATGCAGACCCAGTAGCAGATGAAACTGCTAAAGTTGATAAAACTGCTAATCATTATTTTGATTTTACTGTATCAAGAAAAACTGATGCAGCACTAAAAGTTCCTTATGAAATTAGTATTTCTGAAGGATCTATGGGTGAAGGTGAAACAAAATTACCTACAGAATATGTTACAGTTTATTTAACTAAAGTTAACGGTGAAACTGAAACTGCAGTAGTTGAACCTACAAAACTTAATACACTTATTGTTGATAGTAACAAATCAAACTTAAATAAAACTACAGCATATAAGTTATATGAAGTAAATGATGCCGCTACTACACATACTGGAACAGCTGAAAACTACAGATTAAGAATGTGGGTTAATACTGATGCTCAATTTACAACAGATGGAGCACCTGGTACATTAAACTCAAATACAAAATATGCTTATAGATTAACTGTAAATGTAAATTCTCAAGTTAATGCTTTAGGTAAATAATAAGAAAGGAGAAATAAAAAAATGGCTGAAAATAAAAAGACATTACTTTTTAGTGTTTTAGGTGTTATCCTTTTATTAGTTGTTGTAATTGGTGTAAGTTATGCAATGTATACATTCAGTGCCCAAGGTTCTAAAGTTAACCAAATCACTACTGGTACAATTTCAGTAAGTTATGAAGAAACTAGTAAAATAACTTTAACTAATGCTTATCCTTCAACAGATGCTACTGGATCTGCTGTTACAGGACACGATTTAGTATTTACAGTTACTGGTTCAATTACTGGTTCTACAAGCGTTAAATATGATTTAGCATTAGCTAATATTACTCCAGGTGCAACTTTAACTGCTGAACATATTAAATTTAACCTTAAAAAAGGAGATACTTATATTATTGGTAAAGCTAATGAAGGTGTAACAGTTGCTAGTCTTGCTACTAATAAAGGAACTCTTATAACTACTGGTTATTTATTAGACACAGATACATTAACATCAACAAAAACAGGAGCTACTTATACTTTAAGAGCATGGGTTGCTGATACTTATAAATTACCACAAGGTGCTAACACAACTTCTGAAGATGGTAAAACTCAAACTAATACTTCAACTGCTGAAACATTTAGTTTTGGTGTAGAAATTAAAGCAGCAGCTTAATAATACTAAAAACAATACAAAAAAATGTTTAATCTAAAAACAGTAAATAATTACTGTTTTTTTCATTTTTTTTCACTTTTAGGTTTTAATTTTTTATAATTTATGGTATTCTATTTATAGTAAGATAGTAAGTCTTTTGAAAGGATGTTGTTATATGGAACATTTAGACGATGAAGAGAATATTACAATTATTAAAGATAGTTTAAATAACGAAGAATTGAAAGTAGCAGATAAAGTAGCAGATGAAATATTACAAAAAGAAGAACAGGAACAAAAAAGGCTATTATTATTTGTACTTATTTTTGTTTTATTAACATTATTTGTATCTTTTGCAGGCTTTTCTTTGTTTAAAATAAAACAAGGTAGTAATAATAATATTATAAATGCTGGAGCAGTAGCGTTTTCATACAGTGAAAGAACTAATGCGATAAGTATGATAAATACATATCCTATGACTGATGAAGTTGGAAAGAAATTATCTGGTATTGGAGAATATTTTGAATTTACAATATCAACAAGAATTGAATCTGCTAAAATTAGTAACATTACTTATGAAATAACGCTAACACCAATTGAAAATGAAAATACTTTAGATGAAAAATATGTAAGAGTTTATCTTGAAGAAGATGGAAAAGCAGTATTAGTAAATAAAAATGAAGTTAATTCATTTAATAAACTTCCAAATAGTAACTTAACAACAAGAAATAAAAGTTCAAAACAATTATACAAGAAAACAGTTTCAGGGAAAACTTTATCAACATATAAATTTAGAATGTGGGTTGATGAAGATTATAATGTTGATAATGTATCAAGAACTTTTAAATGTTATTTATATGTAGATGCATATTAAAATATAAAAGAATAGAAAAGGGTAAATATTATGAAAAACTTTTTAAAAAAATTATCTAAAATAATTTCGAATATTTTATTTTGGATATTAATGGGTGTAATTATATTATTGGTTTTTTATATTGTAACAATTAAAATATATGCAAAACAAAATAGACTGGATGAAATTAAGTTTAATATGTATACAATACTAACTACAAGTATGGAAAAAACAATAATGGCGGGAGATGTCGTTGTTGATTATAAAAATAAAGATAATATATATGAACTTGGCGATATAATTACTTTTTATTCTAATCGTGGAAATGGGCAAATAACTATTACGCATAGAATAATTGATATAAAAATAGAAAATGGTAAATATTTTTATTCCACAAAAGGTGATAACAATAATACTGCTGATACGCATTATGTAAGTCAAGATGATGTTATTGGTAAAGTTATATTTGTTATTCCTAAAGTTGGTTTTGTTCAAGAATTTATATTAAGTAAAGTAGGATGGATAGTAGTTATAGTAATACCATGTGTTGGTATAGTAGTATATGATTTATTGAAAGTATTAAAAATAGCATTTAATAAAAAGAAGCAACCTAAACTTAGTAAGAAAAAATTAAAAGCAAAAGAAGAATTAGATAAATATTTAAATAATGTAGATGATTCTATTGAAGTATTAGAAAGTGGTGATTCAAGTGACACAGAAATCCTTTAATGATAATTATTTATATACAGAAGAAATTAGTCCAAATGAATTAAATGAATATAAAGAAAAAGAAAAAAACAAAAAATATATTTTATTTATTTTAATTATATTATTAACAGTATTATTGGGTATGTTTATTGGATATTTGTTATCAAAACATTATAATAAAATAAATGATAACACAATACATCAAGGAGATTTACTTGGAATATATCAAAATGAAAACTTTACTAACTATATTGAAAATATAAAAGTATATAATAGTTATGATAATTCAAATAAATATAAATTTTATGTTAGAAATGATAATGAATATGAAATAACTTATAAACTTGCGATAAATGATATAAAGCTTGATAATAATGAAAAAATGGTTAATAGGAAAAATTTAAATTATTCTGTTTTTAAAAATGATGTTAAAATAAAAGAAGGAAAATTAAGTAACTTAAAAAACAATGTATTAGTAACTACTTCAATTGGATTAAAAACTGTAGATAATTATGAAATATTGATTTGGGGCGATTCTAATGCAAGTGGATATTATAATTATGAAGTTGTAATAAAAAAATAAATAAAAAGGGATGATAAAAATGAAAGATTATTTTAAAGAAATATTTGAATTATTTGCCAATTGTCTTATGATTTTAACTTTAGCTTTAAGTGCACATCTACTTTTAAGTAATGTTTATCACTATATTGAAGTAAATAAATCATATAATTATAACCTTAATGAAAGTAAAACTTATATATCTTTTAAAGAAAATGTAAAAGAAATAGAAAATAATATTAATAAGGTTGATGTAGATAATATTAAAGATATAAATAGAAGAATGACAGCGTTAACTTATAAATCTAAAACAGAACAATGTTTAAATGAAATTAAAACAAGTGATTTTTATAATTTAGAAAAAAATTCATTTAAACCAGCAGATATTTATGATTATAATAAAACTTTTAGTTCTAAAATTAATTCTTATTGTACGCTTTTATTAGAAGCAGAAGTAACAGATGCAATTAATAAATACAATATAAAAGTTAATGGTTATGATGCTGTTAAAAATAATTTAATAAGAGCAAGGGATGATCTTAGTACTGATGCATTAAGGTTAGAAAATAGACTTTTATTTAATAGTTCTTATTTTTGGACTACAGATACTGTTAGAAATACAATATATAATTATACTTCTGATGTATTCTTTACAAATTTATCCAATTATAGTAGATTAACTAGTGTTATTGAAGAATCTTCCGTTTGGTATGTAAATGAGTTTGGGGGTAATAGATAATGAATAAAGTTTTATCAAAAATGTTTGAATTTTTAAAAATAATACTTTTTATTTTAGCAATAATGGCTATTTTATTTGGTATTTTATCTACTTACAGTAGATTAGAAAAAAGTTTACTTGATGCTATTAGTGTTTTTATACCATTTATTTTATTATTAGTTATATATATAGTTAATCTTATTAGAAGAGATAGTAAAATTAATGACAATTTACTTTTAAATTTTGTAAGTTGTATTGTATTTGCTGCAATAATTGTATTTGGAGTAAGAGCTAAATTAGATACAAATATGGTTTTATATCATAAATATGGTATAAATTACAATCCATCTTTCTTTTCAGATAATTTAACTTTTGTTGTATCTATGTTATATTGTTTAATAGTAAGTAACTTTTTCTTAATTGTAGCATCAGTTTTAGGTAAAGAAAAAAAGAAAAATAAATATCAAATATATGATATGAAAAAAAGTTTACCTGAAGAAATATTTGATGAAAAAGAAGTAGTTAAACAAAATTTAGAATTGTCTAAAGAAGAAACGGAAGAAGAATTATAAAATAGAAGTTTTAAATTTCTATTTTTTTTGTTATAATCTTATTGTGATGTGTTATGGAAATAAAAAATTTTAAATTTAAGAAAAAATATGGTCAAAACTTTTTAATTGATACTAATATTACTAATAAAATAGCTAATGTAATAAAAGATAAAGCAAATTCTTTAGTTATTGAAATAGGATGTGGTGATGGAAGATTAACAAAACAATTATGTACATATTATGATAAAGTTTTATGTTATGAAATAGATGAAGAAGTTATCCCTTATTTAAAAGATAATTTAAAAGAATATAATAATTACAATGTTATTTTAGGAGATTTCTTAAAAAGGGACGTAAATTTGGATATAAAGCTTTTTAAATATGATAAGTTGTATGTTGTTGCTAATCTACCATATTATATAACAACCCCCATTATAGAAAAGATAATCAATAGTAAAATAGATGCTGATACTTTAGTATTTATGGTTCAAAAAGAAGTTGGAGATAGATTTAGTGCCAAGGTAGGAACAAAAGAATATAGTTCATTGTCTGTTTATTTAAATTATTATTATGATATTAAAAAGGAATTTATTGTTAAAAGAAATAGTTTTTTACCTAGACCTAACGTTGATAGTATCGTTGTATCTTTTAAAAAGAAAGATAAAATGTTGGAAGTTTATGATGAAGATTTATTTTTTAAACTTGTTAGAGATAGCTTTAAATTTAAAAGAAAAAATATTAGAAACAATTTAAAAGAATATAATTTAGAAGTTATAGAAAAAGTTTTAAATAAATATAACTATGATTTAAATGTAAGAGCAGAAGCTTTAAGTATTAATATATTTGTTGATATTGCTAACAATCTAGTATTATTTGAAAAGGAAAAATAATATTTATAAAAATAAAGCATATAATTTAGGGGAGATGATTATATGCTTTTTAATGTTGGTGATTATGTTACTAGAGCTTCTTATAACAATGATACAGTTTTTAAAATAATAGATATAAAAGATGATATAGCTATACTTCAAGGTGTAAATATAAGATTAATTGCAGATTCTAATGTAAGCGATTTAGTTTTTTGTGAAAAATGTAAGGAAGATTTAGAAACAGATGATAGTAAACTTCTTGAAAGGATGGATTCTTTTAGCCATTTAAATAGAGATGAATATTTCTATTTACCTGGTAAAGTTTTACATATTGATGCTGATAAAGAATACCTGGATAGGTGTATGAAATTTTATAAAAATATGAATGTTTTATCGTATGGAATTGTTATGAAAGAAAAAGATGTTTCTTCAAATATTGAAAAATATTTGAATGAAATAAAACCTGATATATTAGTAATAACAGGGCATGATGCTTATAATAGTAAAGATTATGATGATTATAAAGATAATAACAATTATAAAAATAGTATGAATTTTATTAGTGCTGTTAGAAATGCGAGGAAATATGAAAAAGACCAAGAAAAACTCATTATAATAGCTGGGGCTTGTCAATCAAATTATGAAGAGTTAATAAAGGCTGGATCAAATTTTGCTTCAAGTCCTAAAAGAATTAATATTCATGCTTTAGATCCTGCTATTGTAGCGTCAAGTATAAGTTTATCTGATAAAGGAAAGCCAATTGATTTAATTGGTATTTTAGATAAAACAAAATATGGTGCTTCAGGTATTGGGGGTATTATAACAAACGGTACGATGTATGTGGGGTATCCTAGATGAATATAACAAAGATAAAAAACATGTTAGAAGAAAATGCATCTAAAAATGTTAGATTTAAATTTAATGGAAACAGAAATCAAATTGAAGAATTTGATGGCAAGATAGTTAATACTTATAAATATTTATTTGTTGTTAAACCAAATGATACAGGAATAAAAAGGTCATTTACATATACCGATATATTAATAGGAAATTTAGAAATACATTTTGAAGATTAGAAAAAATATTGTATAATGTAAGAAGAAGGGATTTGATAGTATGTCTTTTTCTACAGAAATAAAAAATGAAGTTTGTTCTTTAAAATTATCAAGGGTAGAAAATATATCTTTTTTATCAGGATTTGTTAGAAATAATAAATTAGAAAATGTTAATAAAATATCGCTTTTAACAGAAAACCCTAAAATAGTTAGATATTTATATAATTTATTTAAAGAAATATATGGCGTTTCTCCTTTAATAGAGAAAGGAAAAAGCAATAATTTTAATAAAAATGTATATTATAATTTAGTTATAAATGATAATGCTAATTTTATTTTAAAAGATATCATGGTAATTGATGAAAATAATAAGATACTTGATAAACCAAAGTCGTATATAACAGATACAGAAGATTTAAAAAGAGCTTATTTAAGGGGAGTATTTTTAGCATGTGGAAGTATTAATGATCCTAAAAAGTTAGGATATCATATGGAGTTTTTTATAGATAATAAAAGTGAAGCTTCTTTTGTTTCTAATATTTTAAATGATTTTTATATTAATAATAAGATATTGGCTAGAGATAATAATTATATGGTTTATGTTAAAGAATCTGAAAAAATAGGGGATTTTTTAAGGCTAATTTCAGCAAATGTTGCTCTTTTATACTTTGAAGATATAAGAATATATAGAGATCACAAAAATATGACTAATAGGCTTAATAATTGTGAACAAGCAAATGTTGATAAAATAGTATCTTCTGCTCAAAAACAATTAAATGATATAAAAAAATTAGAAGATGTAATTGGATTTGATTTATTAGATGAAAAATTACAAGAAGTTATTGTATATAGAAAAAAATATCCTGATGTATCGTTAAATGATTTAAGTATAATAATGACAGAGGAAACAGGAAAAACAATAACAAAATCAGGATTAAATCATAGATTTAGAAAAATTCAAGAAATGGCTAAGAAATTAGATAACAAATAAAGACTTATTAACAAAAAAGTTAATAAGTCTTTTACTTTGTAAATAATTTATCTAAGTTTTTCTTTGGAAGTAAAAATTCCATATTTTTTTCTATTTTAATTTCGTAGGTCTTAGATATATTTTTATATTTTTCTCCATCGATAGTCCAGTTATTTTTTGGTTTATCATAGAATTTTATTTTTATATTTTTACCTGTATAACTATATATTCCAGGAATTTTAGTTATATCATTTTTAACTAACATAATTAAAGATCTAACTAAATCTTTTCTTCTTGATATATTACAAAATATTATTTCAAATTTATCATCATCTAATTTAACATTTTTATAAATATTATTAAATCCTGCGATATGATTAGCATTTGATATAAGAATTAAAGAGAAAAGTCCTCTTTCTTTCACGCCATCAATTTCATATTCAATATCATAAAGTTTTGTTATTTGAAAAAACTCTTTAAATCCATTTATTAAATAAGCGAGATGTCCTAAACTCTTCTTTAATTTTCTTTCTGTTTCATAAGGAACATTTATAAATTTCCCAAAACCTGCAACATATATAAATGGTTGATCATTAATTAAACCAATATCCATTTGTTTTACGGTACCATTTAAAATATCTTTTACGGATTTTACAATATTTTTATTCATTCCAAGCATTGTTCCTATATCGTTTGTTGTACCAACAGGTATATGTGATAAAAGAAGTTTATCTTTTCTTTGATAATTTCCTGTTACAATTTCGTTAAAAGTTCCATCGCCGCCGATAGATAAAACTAAATCACATGTTTTAATTTTTTTTACAATACTTGTGGCATCTCCTGATTTTTCAGTTATATGTAATGTAACATCATAATCATAAGATTTTATTAAACTAATTATGGTATCAATATCTTTCTTTTTAATACCTTTTCCACTTTCTAAATTGCAAATCAAATGACATTTTTTTATAATAATCCCATTCCTTTTTTAAATTCAACATTAATATAACATAAATAAAGTAAAAATACAATTAATAAAAGTTAAAACACATACATATACTTAACTGGAGGAAAATATATGGATAAAATGTTAGAAATGTCTAGTGTTAGTCAAAATCATGGAATTAGTATTAATGAAAGAAAAAGTATTTATATAACAGGAGTGTTAAAGATTGATAACTTTGACGAAGAAGAATTTCTTCTTGAAACCAATATGGGGTATCTTGTTATAAAAGGAACAAATCTTGAGATAATAAAACTTGATACAAAAGATGGTATTGTGTCTATAAAAGGATCATTTATCAGTATGACATATATTGATGAACTAAAAAAAGCAAATAAGGAATCAAGTGTATTTAGTAAGTTATTTAAATGAGTTTAAATCTTCAAATCTATACATCACTTTTCTCATTTTCATATGGGCTTATTTATGCAATGTTTTTTAATATATTTTATAGATTTTTAGTGTATAAAAAACTATTTTATAAAATAATATATAATGGTATTTTTACAATATTTTTTACTATTTTATATATTATTTTACTTACAAAAATAAATAAAGGAATAATTCATATTTATTTGCTTTTAATATTTTTATTAAGTTTTTTTCTAGGAAATAAACTTTTTAACAAATTAAGATGTAAACTTTAATAAATTTTTGTCTAATTTATTGAAGTTTTTTTTCTTGTTTGTTACAATATAGTATGAATAAATGTATAGAAAGGAAAAAATTTATGGCTAAGAAAAGTATTAGTAAGAGTAATAAAGTTAGAAAAAAAAGACTTATTTTCTTTGGATTAATCTGCCTTGCTATAAATGCTTATGTATTTTATTCAGTTTTTAATGTATTAAAACAAGTTTATGATAAGAAAAAAGAAAAAGTAGAACTTAGTACCAAACTTGTTAATCTTCAAGAGGAAGAAGAAGCATTAAAAGTACAAGTTAATAAATTAAAAGATCCAGATTATATTGCAAAATATGCAAGAGAAAAGTTTTTTTACTCTAAAAAAGGAGAATATATTATTAGAATAGAATAATAACATAATAATATTTGTTATTATTTTTTATAATTAGAGAGGTAATTTATGGATGATGTTAAAAATTATTTAAAAAAGTTAATAAAAAGGGATGATGTTGTTGTAATTGGGTGTTCTGGGGGACCTGATTCTATTTGTTTATTTGATATTCTTAAGAATTTGCAAAAAGAAATTGATTTTTCACTTATATGTGCGCATGTTAATCATAACGTAAGAAAAGAAAGTAAAAATGAACAATTATTTATGGAAAAGTATTGCTTAAAAAATAAGATTCCATTTGAAACTATGACTATTACAAAATATAGTGATGACAATTTTGAAAATGAAGCAAGAACAATTAGATATAAATATTTTGATGATTTAATGAAAAAATATAATGGGACATATCTTATGACTGCTCATCATGGTGATGATTTAATTGAAACAATACTTATGAAGATTGTAAGGGGTTCTTCAATTTCGGGATATAGTGGTTTTAGTAAAGAAGTAGATAAGACTTCTTACAAAATAATAAGACCTTTAATTAGTGTCACTAAAGAAGACATTATTAATTATAATAAAAAGCATAAATTAAATTATTTTATTGATAAAACAAATTTTGATAATTTTCATACAAGAAATAGATATCGTAAAGTAGTTCTTCCCTTTTTAAAGAAAGAAGATAAAAATGTTCATGAAAAGTTTTTAAAATATAGTAAAACTTTACAAATGTATAATGAATATATTAATAAAGAAACAGCTAAAATAATAAAGAAGGTAGTAAAAGATAATAAACTAGATATTGAAAAATATAAAAAACTAGATGATGTTATTAAAAATAGAATTATATATTTTATGTTGGAAGAAAAGTATAGTGATGATTTAATCCTTCTTAATGACAAACATGTTAGTATTATAAATAATCTTATCTATTCATCTAGGCCAAATAGTTATGTTTATTTACCTAATAATATTAAGGTTGTTAGAAGTTATAATGATTTGATAATTAGTGAAGTAACAGAAGAAATAGACAGTTATGAAATAGAAATAGGAGAAAAAAATAGTAAATCAATTTTACCTAATGGCAAGGTAATTGAAGTAATTGAAGAAAGTGAAATTAATGATAATAATTATGCAAGATTAAATAAAGAAGATTTAGTTTTTCCTTTACATATAAGAACAAGAAAAGCGGGAGATAAAATGTATGTTAAGGGAATTAATAAAGAAAAAAAAGTTAAGGATATATTTATAAATAGTAAAATACCTTTATCTAAAAGAGATATATGGCCAATTGTTGTTGATTCTAAGGATAAAGTAGTATGGATACCTGGAATAAAAAAATCTAAATTTGATATTCCAAAAAATAAAAAATGTGATATAATATTAAGGTATTATTAACAAGGAGGTTTTTATGAATAAAAAAGATGTTAAAAGAAGTATATTTTCATATGTTTTTATTGTAGCGGTTTTAATATGTTTATATTATGCTTTTGTATCATTTAAAACTATTAACAATCAGTTATCATATGATGAATTTATTAGTAATTTAAATAAAGGAACAATTGAAAAATTAGAAATGACACCTAGTTCAAGTGGTCAAGTTTATATTTTACAAGGTAAATTAAAGGGGTATAAAGATAAAGAAATATTTACTTTAAAAGCACCTTTATCTGAAAAGGTTGTAAGTGATATTTTAAGTGCTAGTGAAAATGATAGTTTCAAACTTAAGGTAAATAAAGATCCTGAAGGAAACTCAATTTTACTTATGTTAGTTCAATTTTTACCTTATGCTTTAATTATTGGCGTTACATTATTTTTCTTAAATAAACAAGTTGGTGGTGCTAATAAATCATTTGATTTTGGAAAGAGTAAAGCAAAACTTCAAACTGATAAAAATAAAGTTACATTTGAAAATGTTGCTGGTTTAGTTGAAGAAAAACAAGAAGTAAAAGAACTTATCGACTTCTTAAAAAATCCAAGAAAATTTCAAAAATTAGGAGCAAGAATACCAAAAGGAGTACTTCTTGTAGGTCCTCCAGGAACTGGTAAAACTTTACTTGCTAAAGCTGTAGCAGGAGAAGCAAATGTTCCATTCTACTATATAAGTGGATCTGATTTCGTTGAATTATTTGTTGGTGTTGGAGCAAGTCGTGTTCGTGATATGTTTAAACAAGCTAAACAAACGGCACCATGTTTAATTTTTATTGATGAAATAGATGCAGTAGGTCGTCAAAGAGGGACTGGTTTAGGTGGAGGACATGATGAAAGAGAACAAACTTTAAACCAATTATTAACCGAAATGGATGGATTTGGTGCTAATGAAGGAATCATTATTATCGCAGCAACAAATAGGCCAGATGTTTTAGATCCAGCCCTTCTTCGTCCAGGAAGATTTGATAGACAAGTAACTGTTTCTTTACCAGATGTTAGAGAAAGAGAAGCAATACTAAAAGTACATGCTAAAAATAAAATATTAGGAAAAGATGTTAATTTAAAATTCCTTGCTAAAAGAACTTCAGGTTTTTCTGGAGCAGATCTAGAAAACTTACTTAACGAAGCAGCCCTTCTTGCTGTTAGAAAAAATAAAAGCGAGATTAACATGAGTGATGTAGATGAAGCACATGATCGTGTTTTAATGGGACCAGCAAAAACAACAAGACAACCTAGTGAAAATGATAAAAAGATTACAGCTTATCATGAAGCAGGTCATGTTGTTGCAGGACTAAAACAAGAAAATTCTAATATAGTTCAAAAAGTTACAATTATACCTCGTGGTATGGCTGGAGGTTATACAAATATTCAAAATGAAGAAGAAAAATTCCATGTAACTAAAAAAGAATTATTAGAAACAATAACAACACTTCTAGCAGGTCGTGGAAGTGAAGAATTAATGTTTAAAGATATTACAACTGGGGCATCAAATGATATTGAAAGAGCTACTAAAATAGCAAGAGCAATGGTTACTGAATATGGTATGAGCGATCTTGGCCCTATCCAATTAGAACAAAATGAATCAAGTGTATTCTTGGGAAGAGATTATAATAAATCAAGAAATTCGTCTGATCAAGTTGCTTATGAAATTGACCAAGAAATAAGAAAAATTATTGATTCATGTTATGAGAAAACAAAAAAAATTCTTGTAGAAAACAAAGAACTTTTAGATTTAGTGGCAGAAAACTTAATGAAATATGAAACATTAACACAAGAACAAATAGAATATTTAGTAGAACATAAGAAAATGCCACAAGATGAATTTGATTTAGAGGAATTAAGAAAAGAAGCTAAAGAAAAAGGCATTAAAGGTTATACTAAAATGACAAAAGAAGAATTAACTTCAAAATTAAATAAATAAAAGTATGAAACTCATACTTTTTTTGATAAAATAAATTTATAGGAACTTGGTGATTATATGGTAAAAATAGGAAATGTCGAAGTAAATAAAAAAGTTGTACTTGCTCCAATGGCAGGAATTTCTAATAGTGCTTTTAGAAGAATATGTAAAAGTATGGGAGCAGATCTTGTATATGCTGAAATGGTTAGCGATAAAGCAATATATTATAATAATAAAAAAACAATTGATATGCTTTATATGACAGATGAGGAAAGGCCAATTGCTCAACAAATATTTGGAAGTGACGTTGATAGTTTTGTTGTGGCTGCTAAATATATTGAAGAAACTATGCACCCTGATATTATTGATATAAATATGGGATGTCCTGTTCCTAAAGTTGCCTTAAAGGCTCAAGCGGGAAGTGCTTTGTTAAAAAATCCTGCAAAAATAAAAGAGATAGTAAAAGCCGTTGTAAAAGCCGTAAATTGTCCTGTTACTGTTAAAATAAGGAGTGGTTGGGATGAAAATAGTATTAATGCTGTTATTGTTGCAAAAACTATTGAAGAAGCTGGTGCTAGTGCCATAACAATCCATGCAAGAACAAGGAGTCAAGGTTATTCAGGAAAAGCTGATTATAATATAATAAAACAAGTAAAAGAAGCAGTAAATATTCCTGTAATAGGAAATGGTGATATAAAAACTTGTTTTGATGCCAAAAGAATGTTAGATGAAACAAATTGTGACCTTGTAATGGTAGGACGTGGTCTTCTTGGCAATCCGTGGTTAATTAAAGAAATAAATGAGTATTTGGAAAATGGTGTTGTAATAGATAAACCAACAGATATTGAAAAAATTGATATGTGTTTGAAACATTTAAGTTTACTTGAAGAATTCGAATGTGAAAAACAAGCTGTTCTTGAAATAAGAAGTCATGTTGGTTGGTATTTAAAAGGCATAAAAAATGCTAATGAAGTTAAGCAAAATATTTTTAAAACAAAAAACATAAATGAAATAAAAAGAATGTTAAATGAATTAAAGGATAGTTTAAAATAACGTTAAAATTTATTGTTTAGTAATAAATTAAAAAAAATATAGATTTAACAAGAAAGTTGTGTTAAAATATGTGTATCAAAAGAGGTGTGATTATATGAGAGAATTTACAGAACAAGAATTAGTTAGAAGAGAAAAAGCAGAAAAAATAAAATCTATGGGTCTTGATCCATTTGGTCAAAGATTTGATAGAACAGGTTATGCTAAAGAAATAAATGAAAAATATAAGGATGTTCCACATGATGATTTTGAAAATATCAATGATATTTATACTGTGGCAGGAAGAATAATGTTTATAAGAAAAATGGGAAAAGCATCTTTCTTTACTATTCAAGATAAAACAGGAAAACTTCAAGTATATATTTCAATAAATGACATTGGAGAAGAAAAATATGATTTATTTAAATCAGCTGATATTGGAGATATCGTTGGAGTAACTGGACGTGTTATGAAAACAAGAACAGGAGAAGTAACTTTAAAATGTTTAGAATATACCCATCTTGTAAAAGCTTTAAAACCACTTCCAGAAAAATTCCATGGACTTACTGATATAGAGGAAAGATATAGAAGAAGATATGTTGATTTAATAATGAATGAAGAAAGTAAAAATATTGCTTTCATGCGTCCAAGAATAATAAGATGTATTCAAAACTTTATGGATAATCGTGGTTTTGTTGAGGTTGAAACACCTGTTTTAAGTAATTTGCTTACTGGTGCAAGTGCAAGACCATTTATTACTCATCATAATGCTCAAGATATAGATATGTATTTAAGAATAGCCCTTGAACTTCCTTTAAAAAGACTTTTAGTTGGAGGAATGGAAGCAGTTTATGAAATAGGTAGAGTATTTAGAAATGAAGGAATGGATCCAAAACATGATCCTCAATTTACTTTGATGGAAGCATACCTTGCTTATTCTAATCTTGAAGGAATGATGGATTTAACTGAAAATATGTTTAAAACAATTGCCAAAGATGTATGTCATAAAGATATATTTAATTGGTGTGGTAATGAAATAAATATTGCTGGTACTTGGCAAAGGGTTAGTATGATTGATGCGATTAAAGATATTACAGGAATAGACTTTAAAAAAGAAATGACAGTTGAAGAAGCATTAGCGTTAGCTAAAGAACATAATATTGAAGTTCAAAGTCACGAGATGACTGTGGGACATATCATTAATTTATTCTTTGAAAAATACGTTGAAGAAACATTAATTCAACCAACATTCTTATATGGACATCCAGTTGAAATTTCACCACTTACAAAAAGAAATCCTGAAGACCCAAGATTTGTTGATAGATTTGAATTGTTTATTGGTGGTAAAGAGTTTGCTAATGCTTATACTGAGCTTAATGATCCAATTGATCAACTAGAAAGATTTGAAGAACAATTAAAAGAAAAAGATTTAGGAAATGAAGAAGCAAATGATATCGATATGGATTTCGTTGAAGCTTTAGAATATGGTATGCCACCAGCAGGAGGTATTGGATACGGAATTGATAGATTATGTATGTTATTTACTGAGCAAGAATCTATCCGTGATGTTATGTTATTTCCTACAATGAAAAATAGGTAATATTTGAAGAATTGTTAAAATTACAATTCTTTTTCTTTTTTTCTATTTACTCTTTAAAATAATGTGATACACTAGACCTGTACTTAAGTATTAATTAATAAATATGGAGGAATTTATGAAACAAATAGTATTAGCAAGTAATAATAAAGGTAAGATTAATGAAATAAAAAAAGTATTTAAAAATTATGATGTATTATCAATAAGTGATATGGAAAAAATACTTAATAAAAAACTTATAGTAACAGAAAATGGTGATACTTTTAGAAAAAATGCTTTAGAAAAAGCAACAACATTATATAATCAAATTGGAGATGAATATTTATGTGTTGGGGATGATTCTGGTATTTCAATAGATATTTTAAATGGATTTCCAGGGGTTTATACTGCCAGATGGTTAGATAAGGATGATCATACTAAGAATTTAGAATTATTAAAAAAACTTAAAGGTGTTTTAAAAGAAGAAAGAACTTGTCATTATACAACTGTAATAGCATTAAAGGGGAAAGATATTACTAAAACGTTTGAGTATACTTTAGATGGTATAATTAGCAATATGCCAAGAGGAAAAAATGGTTTTGGGTTTGATGAAATATTCGAACTTCCAAATGAATTAACTTTAGGAGAGTTAACATTAGAAGAAAAGTTAAAAGTAAGTCCAAGAAAAAGAACTCTTGATATGGTGGAAAAATATATAAAAGATAAACAATAGGTTAATTAAATGAAAAAAATTAGTGTTTTTTTCATTTTTTTTATAAAAAATTTAGGTGAAATGAAAAAATGCCCGTATAACATATATAGAGGGTAAAAAACTATCCTCAAATTTAAGAAAGGAGGATTACATATGGGATATTTAAAAGCTATTAAAAAGTGTCTTGATAATTATATTGTAGAAGAAAAGCAAATGTATTACAATAAAATGCTTAATGATATTAAAGTTAAATATAATATTGGTAAAGTTATTGTAGAAGCTCAGGGATGGAAATACAATAGTAATTATGGAAACAAACTTATTAAAGAGTGGAGTAAAGAATTAATTGAAAAATACGGGCCTTATTTTTCAATAGAAAATTTAAAAAATATGCGAACTATTTATTTAAAGTTAGATGAAGATTATAAAAATTCTGATTTTTTAAATTTTGATTTTTTTATTCTTGAAACTATAATTGTTCCAGATATGCAGGAAAATATGCAATAAAATAAGGGCTTTGTGTGAAAAATATGTAAAAATACTTTCTTTTTTTTCATCTTAGTGTCATAATTAATATAAGGAGGAAAAATATGAAAAAACACACATTATTTAAAATACTTGGAATAATAATTCTAGCATATTGTATTTTAACTTGGGTACTACCTGCTAAATATTATTATGGTGGTAGTTTACAAGATCTAGGAAGATATCAAATTGGTTTATTTAGTATATTTAATGTACCAGTAACAACAGTTGGATATTTTGCTAGCATATTCGTTTTCATTTTAATAGTCGGAGGATTCTATGCTCTTTTAGAAGAAACAGGATTTTATAAAAAAGCATTAGATACTTTATCTAAGAAAATGAAAAATAAAAAATTATGGTTAGTTATTATAACTGTAATTATAGCTATTGTATCTTCAGTAGCAGGATTAGAAGTAGCAACATTTGCTTTCTTCCCATTCTTAATATCTTTATTATTAGTAATGGGATTTAGTAAAATGACTGCACTTACATCTGTTTTAGGTGCTACTATTGTAGGTATGTTTGGTTCAACTTATTCTTATACAATGTATGGAGTAATAAATAGTATTCTAGGAACAACATTAAAAGATGGAATAATTGTTAAATTAATTCTATTTGTTCTAGGTTTAACATTATTATTACTATTAATTTTACTTCCATTACAAATGAAGGAAAATAAAACTAAGGATAAGAAAAAGAATATAAAAGCTAAAAAAGAACAGATTAAAGAAAAAGTAAAAGATGAAGTAAAAGAAGTTGATACTTTAATTTCTAGTATTACTAGTGAAGTAAAATATAAAGGTTGTAAAAAAGTATGGCCTATTTACTTAATCTTAGGTTTAGTTTTATTAGTATTTATACTTGGAACATTAAACTTTAAAGAAGCATTTGGTATTACTGTTTTTGATAATATTAATACTTGGATAAATAATTTTACAATTTTTAATTTTCCAATATTAAAGAAATTGTTTGGAGGATTTACTGTATTTGGTACATGGTTTGGTCCAGAAAAGTATATTCATTATTCAACAACATTAATTATTTTCTCATTAATACTTTGCTTAATCTACAAAATAGATTTAAATGCTATTATTGAAAAATTCTTAGTTGGAGTAAAAAAATATTTACCAATTGGAGCTCTAGTAATTATGAGTTATGCTTTACTTGTAATTGTAAGTTCATATCCAATTTACTTAACAGTAGGAGAAAAAATTGTTGGGGCAACTTCTTCATTTAACACTCTTACTTATGGAACATTTACAATTTTAGGAAGTCCACTTTATGTAGATATTTACTATTATCCACAATATGTATTACAATTCTTACAAGGATTATCTGGACAAGCTAGTTTAAAACAAGCTTTAAGTATCCTATTTGTAAGTTTATATAGTGCAGTTATGCTAGTTGCACCTACAAGTGTTTTATTACTTTCTACATTACAATTAACTGAAACAAGTTATAAAGAATGGTTAAAAACTATTTGGAAATTGTTTGTAGGATTAGTAATTATTTCATTAGTTGTAATTACAATATTTACAATAATTTAAAGATAAAAGTTCACTTAAATTAGTGAATTTTTATTTTATTTAAAATAAATATGAAAAGAAAGAAAATTATGGTAAAATAGTATTATCTTAATTAATTGTTTGATTGGAGGAAATATGGAAAAGTTTAATATAAGTTGGCATTACACAAATAAGTTGGTTAATGATTTAATGAAAATAAACAGTGCTAAAGAAATTGTTGAATTATTAAAATTACCTGTTTCTATTGAGGATGAAATAAAAAATGAAATAACTTTAAAAAGAGTACATTACTCAACAAAAATAGAGGGAAACACCTTGAATTTAAAGGAGGTAAAAGAAGCTTTATCAAATAATAAAAAATCTCATGAAAGAAATGTTTTAGAAGTACGAAATTATTATAACGCTTTAATGTATTTAAATGAATATTCAAAAAATAATGATGAAATTACTGAAGATTTAATATTAAAAGTTCATAATTTGGTTTGTGGAAAAAGTATAACTTACAAAAATAAATTTAGAGATGGGCAAAATGTTGTTAAAAATTCTGAAACTGGTTCTATTGTTTATTTGCCACCTGAAGCTAAAGATGTAAAGGATCTCATTGGTCAAATGATAGATGATTTTAATAATGATTGTGACATACCTATACCTATTAAGGCAGGTATTGTGGCATATCAATTTGTAACAATTCATCCTTTTTGGGATGAGAATGAACCTTTAGGACAGCAAAAGACATACCTTCAAAAATACTTACAAAATAAGGGTTTTACTGATTTTGGTAAATCTTTTTTTTTAAATAAATTTTCAATTTTATTTAATGTTTTAATATAAAATGCTGATTTTTTTAAAATATACGATATAATTTAATTGGAGGATGATCATATGATATATATAACAGGTGATAAGCATGCTGATTTTTATGAGGTATGTTGTTTCTGTAAAAAAGAAAAAACAAATATATCCGATTTAATGATAATATTAGGTGACGCAGGAATAAATTATTTTAGTGATTTAAGAGATCATAAGTTAAAAAAAGAATTATCTGAGTACAACATAACGTTTTTTTGTGTTTATGGAAATCATGAAGAGCGACCTGAAAAAATAAAAACATATAAAACGAAAGAATTTCATAATGGTATAGTATATTATGAAGAAGAATATCCGAATATATTATTTGCTAAAGACGGAGAGATATATAATTTAAATAACAAAAGTGTATTAGTAATAGGTGGAGCTTATTCTGTAGATAAAGAATATAGAATAAAATATGGGTATTGTTGGTATGAAACTGAACAACCAGATGATGATATAAAAAAAAGAGTGTTTGAAGTAATTAAAAATAATAATAATGATATTGACATTGTATTGAGCCACACTTGTCCATATAAATATATGCCTCGAGAGGTATTTATGTCTGGAGTAGATCAGTCAAAAGTTGATTATAGTACAGAAAAATTTTTAGATGAAGTTGAAAAAAAATTAAATTATAAAAAATGGTATTGTGGACATTACCATACAGAAAAACAAATAGATAAAATAGAGTTTATGTTTGGCAGAATTAAGGATTTTACTACAGGAGAATTTGTTCCAAAGTTAGGATATAATAATTATGAAATAATCAGAGATGCTTTTAGTAAAAAAGAAGCATGGTTAGATAGTAATAACCCGCACTGCCCAATATGTAATTCTAATGATATAGTTTTACAAAAAGGTGATGGTTACAAAATATATGGTGATGACACTATAGCATTAATTTGCGAAGAGTGTAAAAAGGTTTATGGATTTAATGATGTTAAATATAAACAGAATTATCCTAGAGATTTATAAGATTTAGGTAAAATAGGTTTGAATAAAATCTATTTTTTTTTATTGTCAAAATTAAAAAAGGGGGAATTATAAATGACAAATAAAAATTATAGTGAGAGTACCATAAGAGTTGGTACTTTTTTTAGTGGAATTGGAGCACCAGAAAAAGCTTTTCAAAAATTAAAAGAAGAAAAAATAATTAAAGATTATAGAATAGAGTTCTTTTCTGAAATAGATAAAAACGCTATTAAAAGTTATTGTGCGGTTCACAATGTTGATGAATTATTAAATTTAGGTAGTATTACTGAAATTAAAGGAAATGAATTACCTTATTGCGATATATGGATAGGAGGTTTTCCCTGTCAAGATATTAGCTGTGCAGGTAAAATGAAAGGATTTGATTTAAAAAGTGCAACCAGATCTAGTTTGGGATGGGAAATGATAAGACTTTTAAGAGAAGTAAAAAACAAGCCAAAGTATGTTATTTTTGAAAATGTAGAAAACATTACAAGTAAACCTTTTAGAGAAACTCTAGCTTTATTTAAACAAGATTTAATTAATTTAGGTTATACCTTGTATGATAAAGTTTTAGACGCAACTAAATATGACATGCCTCAAACAAGAAAAAGATATTTTCTTGTAGCTATTTTGGATAATAAAAAAGTTTTTACTTTTGCTGAAGGAAATGGATGCAGAAAAAAATTAATTGATTTTTTGGATAAAAATATTGATGAAAAATACTATTTAACTACAGGTGATTTCAAAAAAATAGATGAAAATAAAATAATATTTACTAACAAAAATGATGCAACAAGAGAATATGAAATTGATTTAAATAAATATAAAATAGGTGGTGTATGTGGAAAAGACAAAAAATGCAAGTTTGCTCAATCGTCAAGAGTATTTTCACAAAATGGGTATGCACCAACATTAACAGCAAATAATACATCGGATAATTTTAAAATATTAGTAGAGGAGGATTAGAATGAGAATTAGAAAAATCACATCAAAAGAAGCTTGGAGATTAATGGGGTTTTCAGATGAAGAATATGAAAGAGCATATAGAGTGTGTGCTGAAACATATTTATACCATCAAGCAGGGAATTCAATGGTGGTCAGTGTAGTATATAGTGTTTTAAAGTCAATTTTTTCTTAAAGTAAAAAAGACAATGAGATGTCTTTTATATTTCATAAAGTAATATACTTTATGAATATTATATTGTCCCCTATCTTAATCTTACATTAATAATTATATCATATTTTTTTTGAATTCGGTAGATAAAATTGCCGATTTCGGAAAAAATTGTTAAAAATTGTCAATTTTTAAAATGAAACCACTAAAAAAAATAAAAAAAATTTTTTTTAAAATATTATTTCTAGTCAAAATTTAAGTCATATATAATAGTAAAATTTATTAGGAGGTGAAATATGGGAAGAAAGGGAGAAAATATTTTTAAAAGGAAAGATGGAAGATATGAAGCAAGATATATCAAAGGTTATAATAATAATCGTGCTATATATGGATATGTTTATGATAAAACTTATAGTGCTGTTAAGAAAAAAAGAAATAGTCTTTTATTGACATTAAGTATTAAAAACAACATTGAAAAACATAATTCAGATATAGAAACACTTTGTATAAAGTTTTTAAACTCATTGAATATTAAAGATAGCTCTTATAATAGGTATTTGTCATTAATAAATAACCATATACTGCCTTATTTTAAAAATTATAAAATAAGCAAGGATAATCTAAATGATTTTATATCTGAGGAATTATCAAGAAAATCGTTGTCAAGAAATACTATACATGATATTGGGACATTATTAAAACAAATACTTAACTATAACAATATAAATATTTCTTTTAAAATTCCATCAAAAATACAAAATTATATAAATTTATTTACTGAAAATGAGCAAAAACTTATTGAAAAGGAGATACTTAGCAAAAATAATACTGATTTGTTTGGAATTTTATTCTGTCTTTATACTGGACTAAGAATTGGTGAACTTTGTGCACTAACTTTTGAAAACATAGATCTGGAAAAGGAAATCGTTATTATTAACAAGACGTTAATCAGGACAAAAACTATAGACCCTAAAAAAACTGATAATAAAACAAAAGTAATTTTGTCAACACCAAAATCAAAAAAATCTATAAGAGAGATACCAATTAATAATAGATTAATACCCTATCTTAAGATTTATAAAGAAAGAAATGATGAGCATAATTATTTTTTAACAGAAAAAAAAGAATTTATAGAACCGAGAAGTTATTATAATCATTACCTCAACTTTTTGAGTTATTCAAATATTCAAAAACACACTTTTCATGCTTTAAGGCATACCTTTGGTACTAATTGTATTGAAAAAGGAATCGATCCTAAAGTTTTAAGTGTTATTATGGGACATTCAAATGTTTCAATAACACTTAATCTTTATGTACATCCAACTATGAAAATGAAGAAAAAATCATTAAATCTTCTCTAATTAATAGTCAATTTTTAAGTCGTAAATAATTTAAAGCAAATATTATCTGAAAATATTCTTCAGTTTCATAAAGTATATTACTTTATGAAATCCTATATTTTAAACTTATAAAGCATGATAGTTATTTGGGAGTAGCTATTATGTAGATTACTCCCATAAAAATATTGTGCGAGGAGGTGAAAAGAGATGAAAAAGAAAAAATCATTTGTTGCTCTTGCTTTAGTTGTTGCAGTACTAGTTTTAGGTGTTGGTTATGCCCTTACTACTATTGACTTAAAAGTAAATGGTGATATTACAGTTAGTCCAGATGATAGTAACTTTGATGTTAATTTTACTGACGCAAAAATAACAACAGCTGGGACTTTAGCTGGCCAAACTGATGCTGCTACTAAAGGTGATGGAAAAACAGCGACTCTATCAGTTAAATCATTAAAAACAGTAGGTGAAAAAGTTGTCGCAGAATACACAATAACTAATAATAGTAAAGCTGGTATTAACGCAACATTAACTAATCCAACAGCAACACAAACAAATGATGCTGCTAAAGATTATTATACAGTTACAGCTACACTTGAAAATAACGATGCTATCGCTCCAAATGGAACAAAGAAACTAACTGTTACAGTTGAATTAGTAAAAGCACCTTTAGAAGAAGTTACAGGAGCTTTTGAAGTTACATTTAAGGCTAGTGCAACAAAGTAGTATAGTTGATAGAAAGTAGATAAAGAAGGGATTTTATGGGTATAGATAAGATAAAAAATTATGTGTTTGAATTTATTTTAGTTACATTTCTTTTCTTTATTCTCTTTGTGTCAACAATATATAAAACAATATATTTGTCAATATTTCTTCTTATTTATATGTTGATACTAAAAAAAATAATTAAAAAAAGAAATATTGTATCTCACTACAAAAAAGAAGTAACAATAGTAATGAGTGCAATGGGAATTATTTATCTAATAGTTTTTTACCTAATGGGAATACACTTTGGTTTTTATGAATCTTCGGTTAAATTTGGTAAAGTTGCTTTATTATATTATATAATTCCAATAACAATCATTGTGTACTCAACTGAAGTAATTAGAGAAGTATTTCTAGCACAACGAGGAAAATTTGCTAAGATAATCCCATTTATTGCATTTGTTCTTATTGACTTAATAATTTATGGTGAAGTTTATAGTTACTCGAATCTAGATGATTTATTAATTATAATCGGTTTTATTGTATTCTCATCTATTTCAAGTAATTTGCTTTATAATTATATTTCATTAAGATATGGGAAAAGCAGTGTTGTTGTATATAGACTAATAACCATTTTATATGCTTTTATTATTCCTTATACTCCAAACATATACATCTTCTTTAGAACATTTTTAAAAATTATTTATCCTTACTTTATATATTTGTTTCTAGAATATACTTATTCAAAAACAAATTTTGCAGTTGCTTATAAGGATAAAAAAAGAGAGATTGTGTGGACTACTATATTAATAATAATTTTATCTTCGGTAACTATGTTAATATCTTGTCAGTTCAAATATGGAATATTAGTAATTGGATCTAAAAGCATGACAGGAACTCTTAATATGGGAGATACAACAATATTTGTTAAATACGATAAACAAAACATTAAAACAGGAGATATCATCGTATTTAAAAAAAACGGATTGCAAATTATACACAGAGTTATTGATAAAAAAGATATAAATGGTAGTATAAGATATTACACTAAAGGTGATGCCAATATGAGTGCTGATGATTATTATTTAGTGGATAGTGATATCATAGGAATATCAAAATTAAGAATAAAATATATTGGTTATCCATCAATTTGGATAAAAGAAATGTTTTCATAAATAAAAATAGAATAAAAAGAAAGGAGTTTAACTATGAAAAAGAATCAAGTTAATGCAATACTTGTTGATCAAACTAAACGTAGAAAAACAATTATAAGTTATGCTTGTGTGTTATTTATCTTAACATTCATAGTTATGTCTTTCGTGTGTCTATTTTTAACAAAGAATAAAACTTATTATGTTCCTTATAATGAGGAAAGCAAAATAAATTATAAAGTTTATTTAAAAGAGAATGAATTCTTTAATAAAAAGTATCTAGATGCAAATAATCAATATATAGCTAGTCTTATTGATTATATTAATGCCACATTTGATTATAAATTAAATGTTAGTGAGAAAAATATAGATTATAAATATCAGTATTCTATTGAAGCAAATGTAAATGTAATTGATAAAAATACTAAAAACTCATTATATAAATACACTGATACACTTATTAGTGATAAGATAAATCATTCAAATAGTAAATCAAGCGTACAAATAAAAGAAGATGTAACGATAGATTATAATAAATATAATGATTTAATTAAGAAATTTGTTAGTATATATAATTTAGATGAGTCTATAGCAACTCTTGATATAGTTATGAATATTAAGGTGTTAGGAGAATGTGAAGATATCAAAGATACGGATAAAACATCAACTGTTTCTTTAAGTATTCCATTAACTACCAAGACAGTTGCCATTGATATCTCAAAAAGTCTAGTAGATGCAAAGCAAGAAAACTTTATGGCTTGTATAGAAAAATCCCCATTTAACTTTTTATTCTTAGTTGTTGCAGTTGTTATGTTTATAATTGAAATTATAGTTTTAGTGATTTTAGTAAAATATATAATTAAAACAAGAACAGCTGAAAGTATATATCAAAGAGAATTACAAAAAATTCTTAACAATTATAAAAGTTATATTCAAAAAATAAATAATTCATTTGATTTAAGTGGATATCAAGTTCTTCAAGTAGATGAATTTACTGATATGTTAGAAATAAGGGATACACTAGGTCAACCAATATTAATGACTGAAAACAAAGAAAAAACTGGAGTATATTTTATAATTCCTAGTAACACAAAGATTCTTTATACTTATTCTTTGAAAGTATCTAAAATAAAAAAACAAATGAGAGAAAACGCAATAGAAAGAGGAATAATTAATGATTTTGAATTATGATACTTTTCTATCATATTCTTTTATTTTAAATAAATGGTGATATATATGGATAAATCTATGAAAAATAAAAATATTAATAAAAAGCCACTTTATTTATTTTTGATTACGCTTACAACTTTATTTATGTCTATTGGATATGCGACAATAAACTCTATTACTCTTGATATTAGTGGAGATGTTAGTCTTGTTTCACAAGATGGTTTATTTATAACTGAAGTTAATTATGATTCTAATATCGATGCAAATTTAGAAGAGTCAAAAATAATAACATTTTCTAGTACCACTCTAAATTCTATAGTAGTATTATCAAACACAAACGGAAACTCCTCTATCACATATAAAATTAAAGTATATAATAAAAATAACGAAACATATAGATTTAATAATTCCATTTATGATAATGCATTCTATAGTAATCAAAATATAATATTTACATTAACTGGTATAGATAAAGATACTAAGATAGAACCACATACATTTAAAGAATTTAGTATTACTTTTAGTTATAAAGATAATATTGTTCCTGATTCTAACACTTTAGTATCATATATAGGATTTAACTTTAAAATAAATCAAACTCAAATGGAAACAACTCTTGTAAATAATTATGTACCATCTGGTAATGTTGAAGATATAGAACATATAGATATTGAAAGTATGGAAGAAACAGAAAGAAAACAAAAATTTAGTAATATTGCTACTGGGAAAGAAATACATACAATAAAAGGTATAAATAATGAAAATGTAATTTTACTAAGAGGAAATTATGATGATAACTATGTTTCTTTTGGAGGATTCACATGGAGAATACTACAAATAGATGAAAATGGTAATCTAAGAATTGTATTAGATGGTGTAATAAGTGGAACAACATCTAAATATAGAAATAGTGCTTCTGCTGATACACTAGATTTAGCTAAAGAAATGCTTGCTTATGGTAATAGTAATATTAAACCAATTTTAGATAATTGGTATCAAAATAATCTAGCATCTAATTCTGATAAAATTGTAAAATCAAAATTTTGTGTAAATTTTGATTATTATACAAGAAAATCATCAGGTACATATGCAAATGTTAATTATTTTCAATCATATGAAAATTTAGGTCAAGATAGTAACAATTATTCTCCAATACTAGTTTGTCCTGGTAAATATATTACTCAAGAAAACATTGGATTAATAAGTGCAGAAGAAGTTGTTTTAGCAGGAGGAGCTTACAAAAAAAACAACACTTCATATTTCTTATATAATTCTAGTATTCCTGATTACTACTGGACATTATCCCCTGCATATTATGATCCCACTCATAAAAACGGAAATGTCTTTATTGTAGATAAAAATGGAGCTCCTACCGACTGGACTAGAAATTTATTAACGAATAGTTATTATATAAGACCAGTTATTACAATTAATGGCAATTTTGAAATGACAGGAGATGGGACAATTAATAATCCTTATCAGTATAAATAAAAGTTTATAGATATTTATTTTCTATAAACTTTTTTTATTTCAAATTTTGATTTATATATTTCATAAGAACTTCTGTTATCTCTTCTGCCGGTTCTTTACAATCATTATTTAGCCATTCTAATATAACATGGTATCCACCCTCAAGAATATAAGTTTTCTTATATTTTGTTTCAGTTTTACTAGACATTTTGCTATTTAATATTTCAGTAATAATAGGCAAATTTAATAATTTTTTTGGAAATGTTGGATCAATATTTGCATTAAAAATAATCTTATACATTTTTTTATTATTATTTAGATAATGTAATATATTATTTAATCCTTTTATATTATCAGCATCTTTACATTTTTCTTCTATTTGAATGAGCAAATCATTTTGCATTTCTGCTAATAAATCATATTGTGATTCATAATATTTATAGAATGTACTTCTATTAATATCAGCAGCTTCACATAATTCTCTAACATAAATCTTTTGGATATTTTTCTTTTCTAACATTTCAATAAATGTATCTTTAATAATTCTTTTAGTCATTGAAACACGACGGTTATCTTTGATATTCATAAATAATTTACTCCTTTCATTTATTAAATAAACATATATTATTTTAATGTTTATTTAATAACAAGTTATTATAAACTGATGGCTGTAAAATCAACATATGTATATTATAATATAAATAGACATTTAAGTCAAAGAAGGGAGAAATATTAATGAAAAAAATAATAAATTTCATAACAGAAAAAAGAAATTATATTTTAGTATTTATGTTACTTGTTACTTGCGTGAGTATATTTGTTATGAATAAAGTAAATATAAATCAAGATATGACTAAATATTTACCATCTAATTCATCAATGAAAAAGGGTATTGATATTTTGGAAAAAGAATTACCAGATGTTAAAAATATGAGTACTATTTGGGTAATGATAGATGATTTAGATAATAATAAAAAGTTAGATGTTTATAATAAATTAAAAGAAATAAAAAACATTTATACAATCAGTTATGATAATGAAAGTGATGCATATAATAAGGATAATCACACGTTATATGTTTTAACTAGTAAATATAATTCTAATTCTGATGAAATAAAAAACATAAAAAAAGCACTTGATAATCTAAAAGAAGAATATAAACTCGTATATGAATTAGATAGTGATACTACTAATGTTCCTATTTCAATTATTATATTTGCTTTTTCAATACTACTAATAATATTACTTATTATGTGTTCATCATGGATAGAACCAGTATTATTTATAATAACAATAGGAATTGCAATTATCATTAATTTAGGAACCAATTATTTACTTGGTGAAGTGTCATATACCACTTATTCCATCGCTGCTATTTTGCAACTTGTTCTAACAATGGATTATTCAATAATGCTACTTAATCGCTATCGTGAAGAAAAAGAAACTAAAAATGACAATATTGTTGCGATGAAAGAAGCAATTAAAAAATCTTTTCCATCAATTATGGGTAGTTCATTTACTACTATAGTAGGACTTCTAGCACTTTTATTTATGAGTTTTAAAATAGGAACAGATTTAGGAATAGTTTTATCTAAAGGAGTATTAATTAGTTTAATATGTATCTTTACAGTATTACCATCACTTATACTTATATTTGATAAAATAATATATAAAACTCGTAAGAAATATCCCCATATAAATATGGAAAAGATCGCCTTATTTAGTCAAAAATACAAATATATAATATCTATAATTTTCATAATACTATTTATAGGATTATATTTTATAAAAGGAACAAATATAGTTACCTTTGATACGCCAAAAGATAATACTATCAGTAAAATTTTTAAAAAAGATAATAATATAGTACTTTTATATGAAAATAAAAATGAAGATAACATTGATAATATTATAAATTATCTAACTGCTGATGATAAGGTTAAAACTATAAATACTTATAAAACGACAGTAGGAAAGAAATATAATGCCGATGAATTAGACTACTTTTTAAAAGCACAAAATATTGATATTAATAAAGAAATCATTATTAGCATTTATAAAGCTATCTATCAAGATAAATACAATAATGATTCTAAATTAACACTTGAAGAACTTATTAATTTTATAATACAAAATCAAAATAACTTTAAAAATATGATTGATGATGACATGCTTCTAGAAATAAATAATGCTAATAATATGATAAAAGAAGCTAAAAAAATGTTTGTTGGAGAAAACTATTCTATTATTAATATAAGTACATCATATAAAGAAGAATCAAAGGATACATTTACCTTTATTGATAAATTAGATAAAGAATGTAAGAATAAATTAAATGGAAAATATTATTTTATAGGAAATTCTATAATGAACTACGAAATGAGTAATAACTTTAATTATGAGATGAATAAACTTACAATTATTACAATAGTTTTAATATCTTTAGTAGTTTTATTTACCTTTAAATCACTAATTATTCCATTTATATTAGTATTACTAATTCAGTGTGCTGTCTATATATTAATGAGTATTATTAATATATTAGATATGAAAGTATATTATCTATCTTTACTTATAGTACAAAGTATCTTAATGGGAGCAACGATTGACTATGCAATACTATTTACAAACTATTATAGAGAACTAAGAAAAGAAAATAGTATAAGAATATCTTTAAAAGAAACATATAATAAATCTATTCATACAATTCTTACATCATCACTAATAATGATTATTATAACCGGTATATTAGGTTTTATATTTAAAGATCCTGCGATAGGAGAGATCTGCCATATAATAGCAATTGGAGTAACTATTGCAGTATTATTAATATTATTTGTCTTACCAAGTATTATTGTCTTATTTGATAAAAAGATAGTTAATAATAAGAGTAAATCATAAAATATATAAAAAAGTTTGCTTTTTTGCAAACTTTTTTACTGACATAAAATTAATAATTATTTGCTTTTCTTTCAAAGAATGATTTAGCGTGAGAACAAACAGGGCAAATTTCTGGTGCTTTTTTACCAATGACAATATGACCACAGTTGCGACATATCCAAATAGTATCACCTTCACTAGAAAATACTAAGTCATTATTAATATTTTCAATTAATTTTTTGTATCTTTCTTCATGTTCTTTTTCAATTTTAGCAACTCCTTCAAAAAGATTAGCAATTCTTGTAAATCCTTCTTCTCTTGCTTCTTTAGCCATTCGCTCATACATATCTGTCCATTCATAGTTTTCGCCACTTGCAGCATCATTAAGATTTTCTAATGTACTAGGAACTTCGCCACCATGAAGTTCTTTAAACCATAATTTAGCATGTTCTTTTTCATTATTAGCGGTTTCTTCAAAAATTGCAGCAATTTGTTCAAAACCATCTTTTCTTGCCTTAGAAGCATAATAAGTATATTTATTTCTTGCTTGTGATTCACCAGCAAATGCCTCCATTAAATTTTTTTCTGTTTTTGTTCCTTTTAGATTTTCCATCTTTACCTTCCTTTCTTACATTCATTACAATAACCAGAGTAGGTAATATCATAGTTTACTATTTCAAAATCATTTGGAATATTTTTATACTCAATATTAGATAATTCATGTATATCAAATATTTTATTACATTTTAAACAAATAAAGTGATTATGTTTAATATGCAGTTTGTCATAATGATCTTTCCCATCAAAAGTTTTAATTTTTCTTATCTTTTGAAGTTCTACTAGAATATTTAGATTTCTATATACTGTTCCTAAACTAATATTTGAAATACTTTTTCTAGCAATTTCATATACTTCTTCAGCTGTTAAATGTTCACATGAATTATTAATAATATCCAGTATTAAATTTCTTTGTGTAGTATTTCTCACAATTACCTCCTTAATAGTAATGATTACTAATAATATATCATAATAATTTACTGATATCAATAGATTTTATGTAAACAAATAATAATTTTCTACTGAAAACGGAAAAAATATGGTAAAATAGAGCTAAGAGGATAGAATGGCTATATTGGCTAGTTGCAATAGAGAGATTTGAGACAAACCTCCTTTACCATTGTAGCTTATACTATTCTCTTTTTTTTATCATTTTGTAACTTAGATGTAACATTAGTAATATATAATTAAGATGAAGGAGGATAATATGGAGATTTTAAAAGTTGAAAATTTAACAAAAGTTTATGGAAAAGGGGAATCAGAAGTAATTGCTCTTGATCATGTAACTTTTTCAGTAGAAAGAGGAGAGTTTGTTGCTATCGTTGGTGCATCTGGATCAGGAAAATCTACGTTATTACATCTAATTGGAGGAGTAGATAGACCAACGGAAGGGAAAGTTTATATTGATGGAAAAAATATCTATTCATTAAATGATGATAATTTAGCAATATTTAGAAGGAGACAAATAGGACTTATATATCAGTTTTATAATCTTATTCCAATATTAAATGTTGAAGAAAATATTACTTTACCGCTTGACTTAGATAATAGAAAGCCAGATAAAAATAACTTAAATAATTTACTGAATTTACTTGGATTAACTAATAGAAGAAAGCATTTGCCGAATCAATTATCAGGAGGTCAACAGCAACGAACATCAATAGGTAGAGCATTAATTACTAACCCAACAATCATCTTAGCAGACGAACCAACCGGAAATTTAGATTCAAAGGCAAGTGATGATATTGTTGAACTATTAATTAAATCAAATAAGGAATATAGTCAAACCATAATTTTGATTACACATAATATGGAAATAGCAAAGTGTGCGGATAGAATAATTAAAATTGAAGATGGCAAAATTGTTAAGGAGGTATAGATGTGAAAATACTAACAAAATTAACAAAAAGAAACCTCTTATTAAATAAAAAAAGAACTATAAGTAGTATTATTGGAATTATGTTATCAGTTGCACTTATTTGTGCAGTTAGTGGGATGTTTACATCATATAAAGAAACATTAATTCAACTTCATATAGTAGAAAATGGCTATTATCATATAGTAGTTAACTCAATTTCAAAAGAACAATTATCAAAGTATGAGCATAATAAAGATGTTAAAAAAGTTAATGTCATATATGAATTAGGTGTTTCTCCATATAAGAAAATAGAAAAAGAAGAAACAAATATACTCGTATATTCAACTGACAATAACACCTTCAATAATTTAGCATATAAATTAGTTGATGGAGTATTTCCGAAAACAAAAGATGAAATTGTTCTTAGAAATAATTTAGCTTTAAACTATGATTTAAAAATAGGAGATTTTATTGAATTAAACATAATTGATGCTAAGACTAATGAGAGCATTATCAAAAAATATAAAATAGTTGGTTTCTTTACTAGAAACGAATCTTCTTTTGGAGAATATGGAATAACAACAGATGAAACAACGAACAATATAAAAGCATTTGTTGCTCTTAAAAATCCTAAAGATTATAAACAGTCATTTACAGAGTTATTAGGTGCAAACAATTATAATGATATTGCTAGTAATAGATTTAAAAAAGATGGAATTACTTACTCAATAAATCATCAATTATTAATGTGGGAGGCATTTGCTTTCTCAGATACAACAAGCAACATTATGACTACATAAAGGTATCAAAGGTAAGTGAGCGAAATGTTGGTGGTGCAACTATGTTAAATCCTGTTGTTGAATATAATTGTAATGTATATTTTGTTCAGTAAATTAGCACATAAGTGCTTTTTTTAATGGAGGTGAAAAAATGTCAATATTTAAAATAGAAAAAACAAAAGATTATACAGTTATGTCTAATTATCATTTAAGAGATAAAGAATTATCATATAAAGCAAAAGGGTTACTATCTTTTATGTTATCACTACCAGAAGATTGGGATTATTCATTAGCAGGACTTTGTTCTATAAGCAAAGAAAGTAGAGATGGAATAAGAGCAATTTTAAAAGAATTACAAGAACATCATTATGTTGAAATAGAAAAGGTTAGGGGAGATAAAGGTTATTTTGAATATAATTATTTAATATATGAAGTACCACATTTTATCAGAGAAGAAAATAATGAAAACAATCCAGATATGGAAAATCCACACCTGGATTGTCCAGATGTGGAAACTCCCACACAAATAAATACTAATAAACAAAATACTAAAAAACAAATAGATAAAGATGATAAAACCAAAATATCATCTTTTTTCATTGAAGAAGAACATAATATATTAACATTAGAATTAATAAATAGAGGATTTATAAATGAAACTGATACTCAAATATTTTATTATGATAAACTTTTTGAAGAATTGCTCAGAGATAACTCATATAAAGATTTAATACAAATAGTCCATTATATTATCCCGAGAGTAGTAAATAGAAACTTTAAAGATGAAGATGGAAATGTAATAGAAAATAAGTTTGGTTATTTTAAAAATGCAATAAATAGTAATATAGATAAATTAAATTATGAAATAGATGATTTATGGGGAGAAGAATATGACTGGTTAAATGATAATTTTGAAAGGCAATAAAAAATCGCCTCTATACAAGCAGACGATTCTACTACTAAACTGATATACTACATTACTGCATCAACTTAATCAAAATAACATTTAATACTACTTATGTCATTTGATAAATTAATAATAACACAGAATTATACAAATTGCAACAATTTTTCAGCGATACCACCTCGTGTTTAATTTTTGGCAAAAAAGATAAACTAGAAGTGGTGGTGTGATATGAAATATCCTAGTATTCGTAAGGTTTTGGGTGATAACATAAAGTATTATAGATTTAAAATAGGATACACACAAGAAAAACTTGCTGAATTAACAGATTTAAGTCCTAGATATATAAGCGATATTGAAAACTATAATGGTAATATTTCTATTGATACATTGGAAAATATAGCAAAGTGTTTAAAAGTAGAATACTATTTATTAGTTAAAAACGATCATCACAAATCTTTACCAAAGAGAGTCAACTTAAAAAAGTAGGCTTTCTTTTTTTGATTAATTTTATAACATTAATGTTATAAAAAATATAAAAACACGAACTAGAACTGTCAATTCCACCTAAAAATGTAAAAATTTCGTTGTATTTCAACAAAAGATTAAAGATATGTGGTATAATTATGTAGAAGATATAAAAATAATAATATATCCTTTAAGGAGGTTTCTTATGGATTTATATAATGCTCAAAATATGCCACTTTCAACTGATGACGAAATAAGAGTTATTCAAGAAAAACAATTAAGTGGAGAAAAGTTAAATATGGGAGAACTTATGGTATTGGTTCGCAAAAATGTTGGAGGAAGGGATCATACTATAAGGAAAATTGGTGATTATGAATGTAAATCTAATTGTTGTTATAGATGTGTTTCAGAAGAAGTGTTTGAAATTTATAAGCAAAGTGGCTTTGTGCAAGATCAGAGAAGAACTGATTATGTAGAGGGTGTAAATAATCAAGGAATCGATTGGTATTTAGGTGGTGCAATGCCTAGTAAAAAATACGGATTTATAATTATTGAATGTCCAGCAGATAAAAAATATTTCGTACCTACAAAAGATGGTGGCTATGGAATGTCAAACGATATTTATGTTAGACACATGAAATCATCTCCACAAAATAATCCAATACCTATTTCAATGATTACAAATGTTTTTGATTATAGAAAAATAATGCAAGAGCAAAAAGCAAAATTTGATTTAATTAGACAACAAGAAATGGTGGAAAAATCAAAAATTAGAGAGCAACAAATTACTTCTATGATCAAACAAGATGAAATTATAAATCACGGTATAAGTAGGTAATTATTTGTAGGAGGTAATAAAGTGAGTAATGAAATGTTAAAGGCTTTTGATGTGTTAGATGTTAATACTAAAAGAAATCAAATAAGCAATGAATTATTAATTATATTTGAATTGATAAAACGATATGAAAATAATAATGGAATAACTCCTATATCAAGCGTAAAAAATTATGATTCAATTAAGGATGAAATATTAGATGAAAGTGAAATGCTAACATTCTTCTATGAAGATATATTTAATATACAACAAGAACTAATTACATTACTAAGTGCAGTTGATAAATTATAGGTATTGACTTTACACACGACTGAAATGTTAAACTTTAGTTGGAAGGAGGAAAATGCTAATAAAATAAAGGAGTAGATAGCATGTATAAAATTGGTGATTTTGCGAAAATTGTGGATATTCCTGTTAGAACATTAAGGTTTTACGATACATACGGGGTATTACAACCATCTGAAATTGATGACTTTACTGGATATAGATATTATAGTGATGAAAATATAGTAGAATGTGAATTGATAAAACTACTTAAATCATTAGATTTTACCTTAGAAGAAATTGCACTTTATAAAAATTGTATAGATGAAGAAATATTAGAGAAAAAGAAAAAAGAAATTGAAGAAAGAATGTATCTTTTAAAATTGAAACATAAAAGATTAGAAATAATGCAAGAACAAATAAGAAGTAAAAAAGAAATAGAAAAAATAGAAGAAACATCTGAGGAAAAGGTGTTAAGGAGGAAGTATGAAAAAAGAAATATTGGAAAAAATGCTTGATAGCAAGAAAAATTTAATCGTATCAGGAGATATATCAACAGGAAAAACAAAAAATGTATTATTCCCTTTTGTTGAAGAAATAATTAATAATAATCAAAGTATATTAATATTAGATTCAAAAGAGGAATATATCAACAAATATTACAACAAATTAAAAGAAAATAATTATAATGTGTTAATTTTAAATTTGAAGGATTTAAATAAAAGCGAAGGATGGAATCCATTAGAATATCCATACAATTTATATAAAGAAGGTAAAGCAGATGAAGCAATTGATTACATAGAACAACAAGCAAAAATAATGTTCTATGAAGGTGGCTCAGTAGATCCATTCTGGTCAACAACAGCATCCGACTTTTATACAGGATTAGTGTTAGGACTTTTTGAAGATGGAAAAGAAGAAGAAATAAACTTAAATAGTATCAGTTTAATGTTTGATGGAATAAATAATAAATTTGGTGCTAGTGATTATATTACAAATTATTTCAAAATGAAATCACCAAGTTCACAAGCTTATGTATATGCTTCTACAACATTTTTAGCACCTAGAGAAACAAAAGGAAGTATAGTATCAGTCGCAAGACAAAAATTAAGAACTTATGTTAGTAGAGAAATGTTAAGTTCGATGCTAAATAAAACAACCTTTGATTATAATGATATTATGAATAAAAAGACAGCAATTTTCCTAATTTCAAAAGAAGAAAATAGTTATATAAATAATGTTGCAACAATGTTTATTGAACAATTATTTACAATATTAGTAAAACTTAATAATAAAAACAAATTTAATTTTATATTAGATAATATAGATTCATTAGAAAATATGAATGAATTAAGTAATATGTTAAGTACTGGAATTGCTAATAATATGAAATTTGCAGTAGCAACTCGTTCATTTGATGATTTAATTAATCAATATGGAAATTATATTACAAAATTAAGTAATAATATTGTGGTAGACAAAGAAATTAAATTAACAATAAATGGTGAGGATATAATCGAAAATAAAGAAGATATATTAGAGGATAATTATAATTCTAATATTGAATATCCAACATTAACTAGAAATAAGATAGAAATGTTTAATGTTGAAGAATTTGTAAGAGTTCATAAAAAAAATATGTTTCATGATTCTTTTTCGGCAACTCCATTTCCTAGTTTAAATCCTGATTTAAATCAAAATAGAGCTGTTGATGATTTAATAAAAAGTATAGATGAAAAAATAGAACAGTTAAATCAAGAAGAAAAAATGTATAATGTTGAGAAAGAAAATATAGAAGTAAAATCTGATTTTGCACAATTTAAAACAGAATAAATATAATTAATTTGGTGGTGATACAATGGATTTTTTTAAAAAAGAAATCAAAGAAAATATAACTGAAAAAGATAGAATTATGGGAAGTTTATATGGCTTTTTTGTTGGAGATGCTCTAGGTGTACCAGTAGAATTTCAAAGTAGAGAAATATTAAAACAAAATAGAGTTAATGATATGGAAGAATATGGTACTCATAATCAACCAAAAGGTACATGGTCTGATGATAGTTCAATGGTATTAGCAACAATTGATTCAATGTATGGTAATATGAAATCATTATTAAATGATGATTTTATAGATTATATTGATTTAATGTTTAAGTTTTCTGAATGGAAAAATAAAGGAAAATATACACCAGATAGTAAAGTCTTCGATATTGGAATAAGTACAAGTAATGCTATTTCAAAATTTGAAAGCAATAACTCTAATCCTTTTTGTGGAGATAACAATATAAAATCTAATGGCAATGGTTCACTTATGAGAATACTTCCAATATCAATATTTACCCATTATTGTATTTATCCAACCTATGAATTTGTTTTAAAAAATGATAGTTATGATGTAATAAAAAAAGTTTCTTCATTAACACATTCACATGATTTAAGTATAATGTCTTGTTATATATATTCAGATTTTATAGATAATTATATGGAATTGTTAGATATAAAAAGAACTTATAACCGAGTTAGACAACATTTTATGCATATATTTGATGGAAAAATAGACAAAGAATATGGAAATCTTGAAATGTATAAAGAATATTTTGATAGGCTTATTTATAATGATATAAGTTTATTGAATTTAAAAGATATAAAATCATCGGGCTTTGTTATAGATTCATTAGAGGCATCTCTTTGGTGTGTACTTACGACTAATTCATTTGATGAAGCAGTTTTAAAAGCAGTTAATTTAGGTAATGATACAGATACCATTGGGGCATTAACTGGTGGATTAGCAGGACTTATATATGGTGTTAATGGCATACCAAAGGAATGGATTAATTCATTACAAAGAAAAATATATTTAGATGAAATGGTACAAAATTATTTGAATTTAATAGAATTTAGAAAAAGTCAAAATGTTACAAAAAGAGAAAATAATGTAAAAGAATATATGCAATCAAGAAAAGAACGAAGAAAAATAAAAGCAACTAAAGATAGTTGGCAAAATTTCCCGATGACAAATAATGTTAAGGAACTAAATATTAATATTCATTTGTCGAATGAAGAAATAGAACTAATTAAATTTGGACATATACCATTTGAAATGGAAGATCATTGGTTTATGTATTTTGATGAAAAAGATAATACAATAAATTATTATCGTTCTTGGACAGGAATGGCTGTCTTTAAGGGATATTTAGATTCTAATAAAAATAAAGTTTATAAACTTGTAATAAGTTTAGAAAAAGATGTATATTCAGGCAGAGAGACAGATGATTATTTGATTAATCTATTTAAAAACATGTTAAAATCTGAAATAGAGTGTCATAAATAAATTTTTATGAGGAATGTAGTATGGTAGGTGAAAAGATGGAAGAAGAATATGTAAAAAAGATTAAGATTAATAATATGGATAAGCTAGCAGAATATAGAAGAAAGTTATATGAAAAACCAATTTTAAAAGATTTGTTTTTAGAGGTTACTTTAAGATGTAATGCTAGATGTGAACATTGTGGAAGTAGTTGTGGAGATAAAATTCAAACTGATGAAATAAGTGCAGATGAATTAAAAAAAGCATTAAAAGATATTGCTGATAAATATGATGCAAGCCAAATACTATTAAATGTAACAGGTGGTGAACCACTTGTTAGAAAAGATTTGTTTGATATTATGAAGTATGCAACATCTCTTGGATTTAGATGGGGTATGACTTCAAATGGTATGCTAATTAATGATGATATTATTAATAAAATGATTGAAACTAATATGGAAACTATTTCTATTAGTTTAGATGGTTTAAAAGAAACTCACGAAAGTTTTAGGAGAGTACCAAATAGTTTTGATAGAATAATTGCTAATGTTAAAAAATTACAACAAATTCCTTCGATAAAAATAGTACAAATTACAACAGTTGCAAACAAAAAGAATTTACATGAATTAGAAGATGTGTATAATCTTATGAAAGAATTAAATGTAATTTCTTGGAGAGTTATAAATGTAGATCCGATAGGTCGTGCTAAAAATAACAATGATATTTTATTAGATAAAGATGATTATAAATATTTATTTAATTTTATCAAAGAAAAAAGAGAAGAAAACTTAATGAATGTTGAATATGGGTGTAGTCATTATTTAGGTGTAGATTTAGAAAAAGAGTTAAGAGATACATATTTTATATGCACTGCTGGTCTTTATGTAGCAAGTATTTTAAGTAATGGAGATATATTTATATGTCCAGATGTTGAGAGAAGAAAAGAGTTTATTCAAGGTAATATTAAAACAGATAATTTTGTTGATGTATGGGAAAATAAGTTTAAAATATTTAGAACTGAAAATAGAACTAAATGTAGTAAATGCGAAAAATGTTCAAATTGGAAATATTGTTGTGGCGACTCATTCCATACTTTCAATTTTGATGAGGGAAAACCTAATTTTTGTATTAAAGATGTATTGGAGGAAAAATAAAATATGAGTATTTTTGATGCTAATAGAAATTCTGCAAAGAAATTAAAACGAGATAAACTAGTTGAGCTTACTGAAGGATTTATGAAACAAACTGATAAGTTTGAAATTTTTAAAATTCCAAACAAATTATATTTAGACTACTTTGGAAAATTAGAAACTGCTTTTAAAGAACATATTTTTGAAAATGATGAAAGATTTGTTACTTATGGTAGATTAGATTTTTTAAAAGAAGAAGTATCGCAAAGACTAAATGATAAAAAATTAAAATATGAAGAACCTAATTCGGTTTGGGGAAAAAATAAATGGGATAATAGAATGGGGGCTTTTATAGATTTATGGGATTATATTAGAGGAGATAGATGGTTTACTCATCCAAATATACCAAAAGGGAAAAATTTTAAAGAAATACTGTTAGCAAGCGATCAGTATTATGATGATGGATTTATATGTAAGCAAGAGCGAGATATTTTATTGGAAATAATAAATGAGATTAAGACATTCATTGAAAGTAAAAATAACGGAGATAAAACTGATAAGTCTGTTGATAATAAGCAAATAATTTTAAGAATAGAAAATCACGATTGGAGTCAAAAGATAATATCAGATTGGAGTATAAAAAAATGGTATATATTTAATGATTTATCGTTTGTTTTTGAAGTTATTAATGGACAAGAAAAAAGAAAAACATATTCTCATTGTATAAGTAATGAAGATCTAAAAGAAATTATTAAAAATATTGAACTAGCAAAAACAGATAATACAGTTGTAAATGCCTATGATGGAGAAGCTTGGGAGTTTGTACAATATAAAAATAATAATATAGTATGGAAAAGAGATTTAGAATATATATATGGTATAGAATCACTAGAAAAAATATCTTATATTCTGCTTGATTTAGTAAAAAATGATTCAGTTATATTTATAGAAGAAGAAAGTGAGAAAAATAATATGGGATTATTTAGTAAAAAAAATAAATATGATATAGAGCCAGAAAACAATAGACCACAAATAGTGTATGGTCCACCACAATTTATGATAGATAAGGATAAAAAATATAATGTAGATCCAGAGGATAATGTTCCAAGAGAAGTATATGGGATACCATCTCCTTTGAAAAAAGAAATCGATAATGCAAAAGATAAGTATGATGTCAAACCAGAACAAAATGTACCTCAAAAAGTATATGGTGTTATGAATCCAGATATTTCTTTTGATAAAAACGATAAAGAAAGTATAAATATAATAATAAATAATTATTGTTTATCATTAACAAAATGGTCAAATAAATGTGATATTTTATATATGGATAAAAGTAAAGAAAATTTTATAAAAGATTCTATAATAACTATACCAATAGGAAAGTTTGATGAGTTTGTTCAAAGATTAAACAAAATAATAGTATTTTGGGATACAGAATATTCTGGAGATAATGGTATAGAATGGAAAATTAAAGTTAGTACAAAGGATATGAATAAAAATATACTAGGTAATGGTAATTTTCCACATAATTGGAATGAATTTATTGACTTAATTTCTGAGTATGAGATTTTATTTAAAAAAACTATTGCTTATGATAAAAATAATGAAGAAAAATTAGCAGCAAATACTTCTTTTGAAAAAGTGGTTGAACAAAAAGTAAAAGATCCTTTTTTCACTAGATTAATATGTGATTATTTTAAAGATGAAATAAAAAAGAATGATACAGTATCAAAAATATTATTTGAAGATGTGTCAAAATATGATGATATATTTAATGAGTTTACTAAATATCTTATTCAAAAAACTTATGATTTACCAAATCCAATTAGTGTTGAAGGTTATACAGCTAAACAAATTGCTGAATTAAAGCCAGATTTTAAAGCAACTGGTGTTTATACATTTTTAAATTATTTAAGAGAAAAACCAGAAGAAGCCAAAGATATTATTAAGAAAGGGTTTCCTAATAAGGATGTAATCCCACCTACTAGCAACAATAATATTAAACCATTAGAATTTCCAAAAGTAGATGGATTTATTAGAGAATATTATGTAGATGAGAATGGTCATGAAAGGGAAAGAATAAAACCTATTCAAAAACCTGATATAATTTTGCCTCATGAAATAGAAAAACTTCAAAAAATTGAATGTACTTGTGGTAAAACATTTGAAGTAAATTGGAATAATATTCCTACTACTGAAAAATTTACTTATGCTAGATGTTCACATTGTAACGCAGAACAAAAATTAAAAAATCCATATTATCACGAATAATAATAATTAAAGGAGATTAAATTAATATGATGGTAAGTCCTAATTTTTATAGAGAAGAATGTAGTTCATTATCTTTAGATAAATTAAAACTTAAAAGAGATGAATTATTGAAAGATATAAAGAATTATGAAGATAATAAAATTCCAGAAGATGAAATGTTTGTAAAACCATCTCCAGAAACAAGATATAAAATGAATAATGAATATTTAAAAGAAATATTAGAATTAATCATTATTCAAATAAATAAAAAATAAGTATATATTTATACGAAATAAGAGGTAACAATATGGATAATAGTATAATAAATGTAGATTTATTGAAAAAAATTCTTTCTTTCTTAAAAAAAAATAATAGTTTAAGATATCTAGATCCTAACATATTTGAGAGAATTGATAGAAATAAAGAATTTAATGATATACCATTTACTGATTACTATTTAGAATATATAAAAAATTTGCCTAGATTGGATTTTGAAACTGTTGTTAAAATTTCAAGAGAAGTATATCAACAATATGGTAAAGAAAATGATTTTGATAGAATTTTAGAAGGACTAAGAAGCAATTATGGTATAGACATTGGCTCACTAAATAAAAATGATGACAATTGTATAACAAAGGCATCGGAAAGTAGAGTATTATTATCTGGGACTTGTTATGATGTAGTATTGCTTTGTCATGAAATAGGACATAAGTTAAAATATAGTAATTCAATTAGTCCTTCTATAAATCCAACAGATATAATGGATACTTTCTTTTTTGAAACACCATCAATTACTTTTGAAATTGCTGCAAGTAATCATTTAAGAGATAAATATGGTATTGATATACGTGCTGATGAATTAAGAAAAACACATGTGTTAAGTACAATAAGAGAAAGTGGTGTAGAGAATAATGTGTTTTCAAGCATTATGAATTTATTAAAAGAAAGAAAATTAAATGCTGTAAATTTATATATAAAATTTATAAAAAATCCAACTGTTGTTGATTATCTTAATAGACAAGGTTCATCAATTGAAAGTTGCGTTGAAGAAGGAATGTCTGCTTATTCATACGATATAGGTTATATATTAGGCAATTATATAAATAAAAATGAAGGCAAGATAGAAAATCTGAATACGCTTTTAAAGTATAAAGATAATGGAATAACTATGCCATTTACTATTGATGAAAATATTATTAAAGGGGCATTATTAAATCAAGAAATGCTTGAACAACAAAATGGATTACAACAAATTGATGGATATGCTAAAAAATTAGTAAAACAATCATCACATAGTAAGGCATTTGTAGATAGTGGTTTGTTGGTATTTTTAATATTGGTAGTAGCAATAATGGTTGCAATAGCATTATTGAAAATTCAATAATAAAAAATTAAAACATCATTTAGATGTTTTTTTAAAATTGTTAAATTTTTTTCTTGAACTGACATTTCTAGTACATTTTAATATTTTTTTGCTTGAATTAATGTTAAAATACAAAAAATATGGTATAATTTAAAATGATAGGAGGATAATTAAGATGGAAGACCAAAGTATTAATAATACAGCAATAAAGATGGCTCAAACATTAAATCTTAGATTACATGCTGAACAATTATTTATACCATTAATTAATAATTTTAAAATAGAACAGGTGCAAGATCCTCAAATAGTTTTTTCTGCAACAGATGGTATGTTTGTTGAACAATTAGTTTCTGATGGTTCAATGAATACTAATGAAACATTTGAGCAAAGAATAGATTTGGTAGTAAAAAATACATTAAATTTTATGAAAGGTTATTCAGAACTTAATAATGAAAATAATTTATTTTTCTATAAAGATTATTCCAATGGAATTTTTAATTATAAAATATATGTTCAAGATTTTATTGTTAATGTTCAAGACACTACAAAGGTAATAAGACAGTTTAATGCTTATTTTATAGAACCAGAGTTTAATGATTTTTATCAATTAACTATTGCTTCACCAGCATTACAAATGCCAACTGAAATTTTAAAGTTAGGAGTTGTAGATATAAATAATGATCAAATCACACAAAGTCTTGATAATTTGTTGAAGTTAGTTATGGATAATTTAAAATATAAAAATAAAGGCGAGAATAAAAATGACTTTAAAAGTGATTTAGAACAATTTAAAAATAATGATGAAAATTCTTTAAATACTGATATAGTATCTGAAATTAAGGAGGATAATAATATGAATATTAATGAAGATATTGAAACAACAATAAATAATGAGTTTGATTATTCAAATATAGTTGCTAGTGTAGATAATATATCTTATATTGTTCAATATTGTGATAATGTTTATTCTCAATTTCAACAATTAGTTGCAGAAGATGAACAAAAAAATGAAAGATTAAAATATGAATTCAAAAATTATAATTATAAAAAATCATATGGAGATACTTTTGAAGTAAAAATAAGAGTAAAAGATCATTTTACTCCTATATCTTGTACAAATTATAATTCATTTAATGATGCAGTTTCACAAGGACAATTAAAAAATCTAGACTCATTAGAAATTGAACTTAATTTAGACTATAAAAGAGGTAATAATGATTCATTAAAAGACCATCAAAATTCATTTAAAATTTCTTTTAAACCTTATGATATTAAATTAATAAGAAAATCAAATCATAATGAGCAAAATATGAATCAAATTGAAGAAAATATAAAGCAATTATTAAATAGATTTTCAGTTGCTAATACAATTTTTTGTACAAAATAATTTGATGGAGGTAATATAAATGTATAACGATACTATAAAAGTTGCTAATAAAATAATTTCTTATAATGACTTATATGAAATATTTTCAAGAATGCAAGAAAAATTAGTTCAATTTAGAAAAATAAATGATACAGAAGAAATGAAAAATAGAATGTTAGATTATAAATATCAAAATTGGACTTTTAAGGATAATGGAAGCAAATTAACATTTGATGTTGATTTTACTGATGACACATCGATTAAGTTTGATAATTATAACAACTTCATATCTATTTTTAATAATAGGTTAGATGAAATAAAATATATAAGTGTTTATTATTCAATTAGTTATACTACTGAAAGCGAGGAACGAAAAAGCGAATATTATAATCAGCATATAAATATGACTATTAGAGAAGATAGAATGGACATTGATGTTTCATTAAGCAGTAACGATAATAAAATAAATGACATTTATGAATTAATAAAAAGTAAAGTGCTAAATGCCCCACCAAAATATGATAAAGTAATTCAGAAAAAAAGTACAATAAATACTATTGTTGGATTAGCAATTGGATTTATTCCAGCATTAATAATAACAGCTTTATTAGTATTTGTTCCTACTATTAGACAAATATATGCTATGGGCTATGTGGTTTATCCTATTGCATCTATTATTTTAGCATTTGTTATTGGTGGAACAATAGGATCATCAAAATTAGATAAATGGTATAAAAGTATAAATCCCGAACAAAAATATGATGGATATGATACTACAAATCATAAAAGTATTTATAAGGATGATATTGATAGTTATATAAAATCAAGTGAAATTTTAATTGGAAAAAATGCTAATAATTTAACTTGCAGAAAAAATATAATGGAATGCTATGAAAAATATAAAAAATATATTCCTTACGAAATAGGTGTTATGCTATTTATGTCAATTATAGTTTTATTTTTAGGAGGGATTTAATTGGAATTGAAAACAATAAGTGATGTTGAAAAATCTAACTTATTTCCAGATGATAGATTTACAACTATAATGCAACAAACTGAAAAAATCTTAAAAGAACATAATGCAGAATTGACTAATAGAAATATGGACATAGGAGATACTCCTATTTCACCAGTAAGTTTAGATGATGAATATACTCCAATATTATTGAGCGATAATGTAGTTGATACATATAATAAGTTAGTAGAAACCATTAATAATCCAGATACAGCATTAGAATATTCTTTTGTATTATTAGGTAAAAGTGCTAGTTTATCTGGAGATAATTGTTATATGATAGATCAAATTATTGATTGTTCCTTATATGATGGTAATTTAAGTAGCAGACAAACAAGAATGGATAATGATAAATTAAATCAAATTATTCAAAATGCTCAAAATAGTGGATATAACTTTATAAGTATAGGTCATACTCACCCAAATATTCCAGAAGAAGAAAGACAAATTACTGTTGCTAATTACTTGTCAGATGATAAGAAAGATAGTGAATATATTAGAGATGCTGGGTTAAATTTATCTTTACAAGATTTTGTTTCTTATGAAAGTTTATACGAATATTTTAAAAATAATCCTAATATAAGAACTTGCCAGACAGTTATTATGTATAATGGTGAGATGGTTATGTTAGGAAAGCAGAATGATAAGTTAAGTAGAATGACAACTATTATGGGATTATCTGGACAAGAAATATATGTTTCAAGTAAAGAAGAATATAGAAAATCAAGTCATAAATTATAAAAAAAGATTCGGTTATTTAATTTCCGAGTCTTTTCTCTTACCACATAAATAATCAATAGATACCTTATAATGTTTAGCAAAATCTATTAATGGATAAGTATGAATTAATATTTTACCTAATTCATATTTGGAATAATTAGATTGATCTACCTTAATAATTTTTGACACTTCTTCTTGACTATCATTGTTAGTAATTCTAATTGATTTTAGATTATTACCAAGTGTTTCTTTATCGATTTTATCATTGATAATTTCATACTTTTTAGTATTTGTTAATCCACATATATAATCTAAACTTATTCCATAATAATTACAAAAATCATTTAATTTTAATAGTGGTATAGCATCAATACCATTTTCCCAACCAGCATAAGTAGATCTACTAACATTTAGATAAGTTGCTAACTCTATTTGAGTATTATCAAAGTAAGTTCTAATATCTTTTATTCTCTCATAAATCATAAGAATTGCACCTCACATAATAATTTTCTCATTTATAATGAAATTATTTAAAATGTGTCGGAATATTACCTAAAATGATGCAAAATGTGTTATACTAGATGTGAATGTGAGGTGATTACTTTGGTTTCATCAAAAAGAAAGATTAGGGGAGTTGTTATAGGAATTATACTTATACTTTTAATTGTTATTAGTTTAACTATATTTTTCATAAATAAAGTTAATAATAAAGTAAATATTTATACTATAAGTGGAGAAAGTACAAACTTTTATTATAGTGATGCAATGTTTATATCATCAAAGATTAAAAATATTTATGTTTATGGAAATATAATCGAAAAAACAAATGAAGTGAGTGTTGATGATATTATTAAGGTTACTTTAAAATCTGATGATAGACTTATAATTTCTTCTAGTTCATTACCTAAACATATTAGCATAGAAAATTATGGATATGATGAATTATTTCCAAAGAGTGTAGTCAATAATTTAGATAACTGGTATATTGAGGTTGTATATAAGATAGATAACCAAGAAACTACTGAAATAATAAAACTAAATAATAATTATGTAATGAACAAAGTTAAGGTTGATCCTATAACATAAAAAATAAAGCGAAAGGAAGATAAAAATGAGATTAGAAGATTATATTTATATTTTGATAAAATCGTTATTAATAACTACTATATTATTTTTGGTAATAATTGGTTTAGTTTATGTTATTGACTTTGACTATAATTTTGCATATTATATTAGTGATATTACAGGAATTCCTAGTGATTTATCATTAAGTATGATGAGTGCTGGATTTGCAAACGAGATTATATTATTAATGTTAACTATTGAATTTGGATTTATTATCTATTTTATTGATAAAATTGCAGAAACTAAAATGTATAATAAACTTAAAACTTTTGTATTAAATTAATCGTATTTTGTTACAAACTATTTAGTTATGTGATACAATTATTTATATGAATCCAAACTTAATTATTTAAGCAGTATTTAAAATAATGAAAGGAGGATATTTAATATGATTGATGATAGACTTAAAAAGATATTTGATTTAGCGAAAGAAGTTGAAGAAAACAATTATAAAAAAGAATATGAAAACTTACTACAAATTGATAACCCAATTGGTAGTTTTCGTGATTATGTAAAAAAAGAAGATGAACAATTTAATAATGTTGAAGTAGATAGTAAAAAAGTTGAAGATGCTTATATTGAAAAAGAAGAAATCAAAAAAGATAGTGTATTATTTAGTTTATATTTAATACACTATAATCATATAGATCCAATTGAATTTGATAATGATTATAAACCATTACCTTTAACAGAAAGAGAAATATATGAGTATGGTGCTATTATTACATTTGATGATGAAAATGGTAGTTATAATATAAATAGTTTATTTGGAGGTATTGAGGAAGATAAAGCACAAGCACTAAAAGAGTATAATAATTTAAAAAATGATATACTAAATTTAAGTGAAGAAGATTTATTAAAAAAGGTCGAAAATTATTTGTTAAATCAATTAAAATAGTCATTTTTTTAAAACAACACGAAAAAAGCATAAAACGACACGAATTTGACATGAAATAAACTTGACTCCGTTTTGTCAAGTGGTATAATATAGTAAAATAAATAAATTATGCAAGGGAAGATTAAGTTTTCTTGCGTTTTTTTGTTATTTTTTTAAAACCTATTGACATAATCTACCAAAACCTTTAGAATATAAAGCAATAATTTTAAGTTATTGATAGCTGGTGCTATTTATAACAAATGTAATTTTAATTGTTAGGGTAGAATAAGCAGTATCAATTTCTATTTTAAAAATATGAATAGTTGCTGACTTTTCTACCCCCTTTTTTATAGAAAAAGGTGATGGTTAAATGATTTTAAATGAAAATGTATTATATTTAGATTATGTTTATAGTAAAGAAATGGCTTGTCAAAATGTGAAAGTTTTTGATGACACCAAAAAGTTTAATGGATTAAATAATTCAAGAGAGAAAACGAGAGGGTAATGTCCCCTAAATTTTCTCTCTTTTGTTTTAAGAAAGGGTGGTTACTATGGATTTAGAATTAAAACAAGAAATGCAAGAAGAATATGCAGACAATTTTACATTAACAAAGGAGGAAATGGTTATTTATGATATTCCAGCAACTTTTGAAAAGGTAAATGAAAAATTACGAGAATTAAAAATTGCTAGGAATAAGTATATTAATGGTTATCATGTTAGATTAACACCAAATTATCGACCAAGATTAGAGCAATTTACAAATAGCATTTCTGATCCAGTAGGTATGGCAGTTGAATATAAATTAGATAATGAACAATCATATAATGAGTTTAATATTCAACTTAATAAGTTATATTCTATTATGTCAAAAGAAGAAAATGCTTATATTAATGATTGCTTATTATGTGGTAGATCTGATGCTTCACTAAAAAATAAATTTGATTTAGGTAGAGAGGCATTTAACACTATTAAATGTAGTGCAATAATAAGATTTGGAATAGCATTTAATTTAGTTGTTTATAAATAATAAATAGTAAATAAAGTAGTAACCATATTGAGTCTTTAATGACTCTTTTTTTCTGCTTTAATTTTGAGTTTATAGGGAACTCGTATAAAAAAACTAAAAATATAGGAAGGGAAGTGAAAACTTATGTATTTTATATATAAAAAGTTAAAAATACCTTAATTATTAAAAAAATATTAAAAACCTCTTGCAAAAATATTAATTTTGAGTGATTAATATTATAAGAGAAATTCCTAATATTTACCTATTTTTAGCCATTTTAAGAAGTATGAATGTGAGGATTGATATACTATGAGAGTAAAAAACAAAAGTAGTAAGAAAAGAATTATTTTGGTAATTTCCTTGATAATATTTTTAGTTCTAATTGCTGTTATCATTTTTAAATGTAGCAATAGTGATAGTAAGATAAAGTTAGAAGAAAAAAATAATAATAGTGAAGTAAATGATATTATTAAATCTGATGAAGATGTTGTTAAAGATAATATTAACGATAACGAAAATATGATAGTAGATGATAAAAGTGATAATGATATTGTTGAAAAGAAAGAAGAAAAACAAGAAACTATAAATCAAGAACAACCTAATAATACAAATACTGAAACCTCAAAAGAAAATGTTAAAGTAGAGGAACAAACATCAACATCTGAAATACCAAAAGAAACTCCAAAACAAGAAAATAATATTTGGGATGAACTTGGTATTACAGAAGATGAGTATTACAATTCTCCTGCTTGGAAGTGGGCAAAAGTAGATTTTCATATAGATAAATATGGAAGCCAAGAAAATTGTTTGAATGCTTGTATAGAATATGGAGAATCAACTGGAATGGGTTATTCTTGTTCAACAATTAATAGTTATTCTGGTAGATATTTAGGAGAAATGATTAAATTATTTTAGACACTAATTAAGGTGTCTTTTTTATTTGAAAGTGAGGAATAAAATGAAATGAAAAAAATAAAAATGTTGTATGCAGTAATAGGCATACTTTTTTTATCCACTATATTAGGTATTTCAAAAGTAAATGCTGAAGAATATACTGGACAAGCAATTTGGCCATCTGAGAAGATAGCCAATATTTTTATAAGAAAATATAGAGCAGATGGATATATAAAATATCAACAGGCATCATTCATAAGAAGAAGCGAAGATAATAGATTTGTATATTGTTTGCAACCTTATGTAGATATTGATAATAATTTACCTTATTATCAAGTTGTACGAAGTGATTATGCTTCAGTATTAAATTTAACTCAAGAACAGTGGGATAGAGTATCACTTCTTGCTTATTATGGTTATCAATATAATGATAACGGATATGATCATTCTAATAATAAATGGTATGCAATTACACAAGTATTGATTTGGAGAACAGTTGAGCCAACATCAAAAATTGTATTTACAAATACTTTAAATGGTACTGATTTACCAGATAAATTTGCTAGTGAAATTGCAGAAATAGAAAATCTAGTTGCTAATCATTATAAAAAACCAAGCTTTGATACTGAAATAAAAGTGCCAATTGGTAAGAGTCAACAATTAGTTGATAAAAATGGTATATTAGGTAGTTTTAAAGTAATATCAGTAGAAAATGGTACTGCTAGTATAAGTGGAAATACTTTAACAGTTACTCCAACATCTGTAGGACAAGTTAAAGTGAAACTTGCTAAAAATACTACTAAATATTCTACTAATCCAATTGTATATTTTTCAAACCATTCTCAAAATGTAATGAGAGTTGGAAATTATGATCCAGTACCTGCAAATGTTGAAATAACATCAGTAGGTGGAAGATTAAAAATATATAAAGTTGATAGTGATACAAAAGATAATTATGCACAGGGAAATGCAACTTTAGAGGGTGCAGTATATGGAATATATAATTTAAATAATGAAAAAGTAGGAGAAATTATTACTAATGAATATGGTTATGGCATTAGTGATTATTTACCAGATTTGGGAGATTTTACGGTTAAAGAAATTACTCCAAGCAAAGGTTATACACTTGATAAAAATAAATATTCATTTACTGTTGATAAAGATAATTTACTTGCAGAGTTAGAAGTATATGAAAAAGTAATTGAAGCAGATGTTAAATTATTTAAAACTTTTGCAAATGGTTCTACTGGAATACTAAAGGGAGAACCAAATATTACTTTTGAAATATATTTAAATAATTGTAAACCAAGACTTTTATTAAGAAGTTCAAATAATAATGTTTGTAAAGTAGGAAAAATTACTACAGATAAAAAAGGATTTGCAGAAATTAAATTGCCTTATGGTAATTACACATTTAAGCAAATTACCTCAACACCAAACTATGAAAAAGTTAAAGACTTTGAAGTAATAATTGATGAAAATAGTGAATCTGATATTTATAAACTTATTTCCAATGCTCCTATTGAGGCAAAAATCAAAATTATAAAAGTAGATAAAGAAACTGGAGAAACAATTACAAGACAAGGAATAAAGTTTAGAATTAAAGATGCCAAAACAAATGAATATGTATGTCAGACAATTACATATCCAACTGCAGGGAAAGTGTGTGTATATGAAACTGATTCAAATGGAATAATTATTACACCTTCTACTTTGGTAGGAGATTTTCTTTTGGAAGAAGTAGAAGATCAGGTAGTTGATGGATATGTTTGGAATGATAAACCATTAAGTGTTCATATTGGAGATGGTAGCGAAATAATTTTAGATGAGAATTATGGAGCATTATTATTAGTTGATTTTGAAAATGAAAGAGTAAAAGGACAAATTGACATTACTAAAAATGGAGAAAAACTTATAATTAAAGATGGTACCTTTAGGTATGAAAAAGTTTTACTTGATAATGTTAAACTTGGACTATATGCTGATGAAGATATTTATATCGGTAATAAGAAAATATATTCAAAAGATGAATTAATAAAAGAAGTATTTACGAAAGATGGAAAAGTTAGTATTAAGGATTTAGAACTTGGAAAATATTATATTAAAGAAATAGAAACATTAGAAGATTATGTTTTAGATACTACAAAATATTCATTTGAATTAACTTATAAAGACCAATATACAAAAGTAATTTTAGATAGTGTATCAATAGATAATTTTTATAAAAAAGGGACTATTGAAATTACTAAAAAGGATTTAGTTACTGGAGATGTTATTCCTAATACAACACTAGAAATTTATACTGAAGATGATAAATTAATATTTACTGGAACAACTGATAGTGAAGGAAAGATAATTATTGATAATTTAAAGGTAGGAAAGTATTATATTCTTGAAAGAGAGGCATCTACTGGTTATTTGCTTACTGATGAAAAAGTTTATTTTGAAATATTAGAAAACGGAAGTGTAGTAAAAGCAGAAATGAAAAATAAACCAATAACAGGTTCTGTAGAAATAACTAAAGTAGATATTTCAACTGGTGAAGTATTACCAAATACGTTAATAGAAGTATACACTGAAAAAGATGAGTTAGTATTTAGTGGTAGAACTGATGAAAATGGCAAAATAATTATTGATAATTTAAGGTATGGTAAATATTATTTCATTGAAAAAGAAGCTCCAGAAGGATACCAAATAAATAGTGAAAAAATGTGGTTTGAAATATTAGAAGATGGCAAAATTGTTAAATCTGAATTAGCAGATGAAAAGATTGTTGTGGAAGTACCAAATACTTTAAAAAGTGATTATATGCCATATATTATGCTAGGCATTTCAACTATAGGATTAGGAGTAGTTATTTATGGAATTAATAAAAAAAGAAAAAACAAATAAAAGATACTTATTGATTATTTTAATAGGTATCTTTTTCTTCCTTTTTGGTATCTTCTTTTTTACATATGATTATTATCAAAAGGAAAAACAAAATAATATTGAAAGAGAAAAAATAGAGGAATTCTTTGAGATAGATGAGCAAGAAGAAGTACAAGAAGAATTAATTCCTGATAATGAAAAAGATTCTAATAATGAAGTAAAAGAAGAAAATTATATTGGTATTTTAGAAATACCTAAGATTAATCTAAAAAAAGGATTAGTTGATAAAAATAGTTCTAGTAATAATGTTGATAAAAACATTTATACATTAAAAGAAACAACTTTACCAGATGAGCAGTTAAATAGTCATATAATTTTAGCGGCTCATTCTGGTAATAGTTATATTTCATATTTTAAAAACTTAAAAAAGTTAGATATGAAAGATAAAGTTTATTTCTATTATAAGAATGTTAAATATATCTATGAAATATCAAATAAGTATGAGATAGATAAAACAGGAACAACTGAACTAAAAATAACTAATAAATCTGATATAACACTTATCACTTGTATTAGTGGAACAAATAAGCAAGTTGTTTATGTTGCAAACTTAATAGATAAGGAGAGTTATTAATATGATTTTTGAAAATAGAGGTATGGGTAGATGTGTTGTTTTAAAAGAAAGTGATACTGAATATTCATTAGTTTATGCCATAGAGAGTAAACAATTTATAGTGGTATCTTGTTTGGATAATTCTACTGGTAGTTGGTTACATGGTAATTATTTTGGAAATGATTTAGATAATGCTTTATTAAGTTTTAATATGGAAGTTAATAAATTAAAAGATAATTTAGAAAGGTAGTGATGAAATGGAAAAAGTAGCAGTATATGCAAGTTTTAAGAATCAAAATAATAAGTCAATAGAATATTTCTTAAAACAAATATCAGATTATTGTTTACTTAAAAATTATGATTATACTATCTATTTTGATAAAGTCCAAAATCGTTTGGATCTTAATAGAAAAGAATTAAATAATTTAAAAGAAGATATTAAGAATAAAGAATATTCAAAAATAGTAATAAAAGATATTACACAGTTATCAAGAAATACAGGATATAATGTAGAGTTTTTGCAGTTTGTAAGTGATAATGATTGCAAAATAGAATGTATTGATGGAACTGATTTAACTTTGTATAAAAGAATCTTTGATAGATTTAGTAAAAAGAAGGAGGAGAAAGTAAGATGAATAACGAAGTTGAAAGAGAAGTAAGAAACTCAAAAAATAGTTTTGAATTAGAAGGGAATGTAGCAAATATTAGTGATATTTATACTAATCAAAATGGTAAAAAAATATTAAGATTTGATTTAGCCCAAAATAATAATGGTAATACTCAATTTGTACCTATTATATTAAGAGGAGAATTAGTAAATTCTTATGGTAATGAAATAAAAAAAGGAGATTGGATTTCTGTTAAAGGTAGAATATCTACTTATCAAAAAGATGTAGAGAAAAACGGAAAAACATATAAAGATAAAGCTATTGATATACTAGGTTTTGAAATTACTGATAGAAAAGAAAATAAAGTTTATACTTCTGATGGTCAAGTTAAAGAAACAAATAAAAATGATGAAATGGAAAGATAAGATATGAAATATGATAAAAATATCTTTGAAATTGTAAAGAAAATTAAAGAAAGTTGCGAAAAATATTTAGATTATGTAAGTACTTATAATGAATGTGCTTATAGTGATAGAAGTATTGAAAGTATTTTAGATTATTGTAATAAATTAGCACTAAATTATTCAAACAATTTTGAGGATAGTAATATTTATGAATATAACATTTTAAACTACTGGAATGATCAAGATGATTTATATGTAAACTATACTATTGAAAATATTAATACAAAAGAAAAAGCAAATGTGATTTCTTATTATAATACATCTGATTTAGATTGTGATTATAATACATCTTCTGATGAAGAAATTAATAAGTCTTTATTAAATCTAATAAAACAAAATAATGGTTTAGAATTTACTATTCCAAAGGTTAGCGAAATTAGTCCATTACTTACTTATTTATATGATTATGTAAGCGAAAGTGAATCTAATATGTGTCATATTGATTATGAAGATTGGAAAGACTTAAAAGAGAATAATGATTTTACTGATGAAGATATTAATCTTTTAAGAAAAGAAGTAGAAAAATATAATTTACTTGATTATATAACAATAGATGATGGAGAATATCAAATATGTTGTTATGGTGGTTTACAATGTGCATTTAATGATGATAGACAAAGAGGAAGTGATGAACATGAAAGATGAATTGAAGAAAGGGCAAGCATTTATTGGAGTAGATGATAATAAATATTATTATTTAGGACTTGATTATGATGAACAAATCTTTTTTACAACATTAGATTTATGGTGTGAAAAGGAACAAAAGTATATGTCTAAAAATAATATTTTTATCAAAGAAATATTAAATGAAACCTCAAATGTAATAGAAGATTGTACTTGGTATTATCAATCTATGAAAGAATTAGATAATTCTAAAATGGAAGAAAAAATTAAAAGATGTTTGGATATTATTAAAAATTCTAATGAACTAGATTTAGAATTAAGACCTACCGAGATAGGTCCATTAGTAAGAGGACAAGCATATAGTAAAGAATTTAATCAGTATTATGAAGTAATTGGATTTATTGTAGATAATAATATCTATGTTGATGCTAATTTAAAATCTAAACAAAAAGGATTTTTTGCAATATATCACTCTAATTGTGAAAGTAGTGTTCCATTAATATTTGAAAGAAATTTTAGTGATAAAGATAATTCATTTGATGGTAAACACTTTTTAGCAGGTAATGACACGAGAGTTGATATAGAAGATGTTATTTGTAGTAAAGAATTAGTTAATTCATATATGAATAATTCATTAAAAGAAAGATTAGAAAATAATAAAGAAATGACAAAATAAAAAGTAACTGATGTTCTTTGAAAATTAGATTGATAACTACACTTTCTAATATGGTGTAGTATGTAATTTTTAAGGAATAGACCTTTCTTGGAACTGTGTAGTTATTAATCGCATTGATTGATGATTGCACAGTTCTTTTTTTATTTTAATTAAAATTAAAAGAAAGGGTGAATATGATGAAAAATATATTTAATGTATTAGCAATAAGCCAATTAGAAGGTGGAACATATACAGTTGATACTGTACTTAAAGTTATTAAGCAAATAACTGATTGGGCATTGGCAATAGGTATGTCTTTAGCAGGTGTTGCACTTGTAATTAGTTTTATAATGTATGCAGTTGTAGATGTTGATCAAAAGCCAAGAGTAAAAACAAGAATAACTCAAACAATACTAGGAATATTTGGTATTATTATGGCAATTTCATTAGTTAATATTATAATCAGATTATTTATATAGGTGCAATTTAATGACAAAAGTTTTTGATTTATTAAGAAGTTTAGGTTGGTATTTAATAAGTTTTATATATGACTTAATAGATGCTATATTAGAAATAATAAAAAAATTAAATGCTTTTGATATAATAAACTCACTATCAAATAATCAAACATTTAAAAGTTTTTATAGTGGTGTAATGGCAATTGCAGTTACATTATTTGCACTATTTATAATTTGGAAGTTTGTAAATAAACTTTTAAATCCAGATGACGAAATAACTTTTAAAACAATAATAATGGAAATAGTAAAATGTGGAACATTAATTATGATGTCCACTTTTCTATTTGTCCAAGTTTCTAACTTTTCTATGACACTTTCTAATTATACAGGAAGTATATTTGAAAATAATAATAATTCATCAATGAGTGATTCAATGCTTACTATGTTTATATCTTATAGAGATGGTTATAAAAATAGTGATGAGTTTAATGAAAGTAAAAGTATTGATGAATTAGTTAAAAGTGGATCATTTGATAATGATGAGTTATATTTATCAAAATATGTAACAAAATCAAGAGTAATATTATCTGATAAAAAAGATTATAAGTATGAGATTGATTGGCTTATGGCAGTTATATGTGGAGGTTTCTTTTTATATAGTTTGTTTTTTGCAGGTATAATGTTAGGTCGTAGGCAAATAGAATTTTTGTTTTTATTTTCAATATCACCAATAGTTTTTGCTACTAGTGTTTGTAATAAACAAAGAAGAGGTGCAGTAATAGAACAATTAGTATCATTAGCACTTCAAAGTGCAGTAGTTATGTTAATTGTTAGTTTAACAGTTATGGTAATGCAAGAGATAAATGATACAACATTTTTTACTAATACATTTATGAATTTAACTACTAAATCATTATTGTATTTAGGTTGTGCAACATTTATAATGACAGGAAGTCAAGTAATTAATCGTTTCATTGGATCAAATGTAAGTTCAGCAAGTGGTAGAGAACAATTAATGTCCTTAATGGGTTATGGAAAAATGGCTGGAATAGGTGGAACAATTGGTGCTGGTGCAGTATTAGGTGGAGGACTTTTAGCAACTGGTGGAGCAATGAAAGCAGGAAAAATGATAGGATCACAAGCATTATCACAAGCAGGAATTGCAATAGGTTCTATGGGATTAAATTCTGATGGTGGACAAAGTCCTACAAGAATGCAAAGATTTGCTAATGCAATGGGAACAAAAATGTATATGGCAGGACAAAAGATGGGAAGAAAACCCACATCAAATAAGTTTAGTGCAAGTGATGCTTTTATAAATGCAGGTGCAAGTAGTTTAAATAGTACAGTTAGAAAAGTAATGCCAAGAGCAAGTTATAATCCATCTTATTATAGAAGAAAAAGTAATATGATTTAGCGAAAGTCATTCCAAAAAAACTCCACAGTGGAGTTTTTTTGGAATAAGATGTTGATAATTTTCATAAAATAGGGTAGAATATAATTGAAAGGAAAGGCGATATTATGCAAATTAAGCGTGATTATTACTTAAATAGACTTATAGAAGCAAGAAATGATGGTCTTATAAAAGTTGTAACAGGAATTAGAAGATGTGGAAAGTCATACTTACTTAATACCATTTTTTATGAATATCTTTTGGAAAATAATGTAACTGAAGATCATATTGTAAAAGTTGCATTAGATGATTCAGATAATGAAGATTTATTAGTTCCACAAAATTTAAGTAAATATATTAAAGAAAAAATAATTGATAAGGAAATCTATTATATAATTTTAGATGAAATTCAATTAGTAGAAAATTTTGAAGGAGTGTTGAATGGACTTTTAAGAATTCCTAATATTGATATATATGTAACAGGATCTAATTCTAAATTCTTATCTAGTGATATAATAACTGAATTTAGAGGTAGAGGTGAAGAAATTAAAGTTTATCCGTTATCATATTATGAGTTTATGTCTGTTTATAATGGAGATAAATTAGATGGATGGGTGGAATATATAACTTATGGTGGACTTCCTCTTGTTGTAACAATGAATACTGATGAAAGAAAGATGGCTTATTTAAAGGAACAACAAAAAAATGTATATATAAATGATGTTGTTGAAAGAAATAATATTAAAAATGATGCAGAATTAGTTACATTAGTAGAAATAATATCATCTAGTATTGGATCTTTGTCTAATCCAAAAAAACTTTCTGATACATTTAAAACAACAGCAGGTTTAAATGTCGATTCTAAAACTATTAGTTCGTATTTAAAATATTTAGAAGAAGCTTTTTTGATAGAGAAAGCAGAAAGATATGATGTAAAAGGTAAAAAATATATGAGTACACCATATAAGTTTTATTTTAGCGATTTAGGTATTCGTAATTCTTTTATAAATTTTAGACAACATGAAGAAACTCATATAATGGAAAATATAATATATTTAGAATTAAAAAGAAGAGGATATAATGTTGATGTTGGTGTAGTAGAATTAAACGAAAGAAAAGAAAATGAATATATTTATAAACAATTAGAAATAGATTTTATTGCTAATAAAGGAAATAATAAAATTTATATTCAATCTGCTTTTAGTATGCCAAATATTGATAAAGTTAATCAAGAAGAAAGACCGTTATTGAAAATTAATGATTCTTTTAAGAAAATAATAATTGTAAAGGATTATATAAAAAGAACAAGAACTGAAAATGGAATTATAACAATGAGTATCTTTGACTTCTTGTTAGATGATGATAGTTTAGATTATTAAAGGATAGGAAACTATTCTTTTTATTATTGCATTAATATTGCAAATAAAAATTAGAAGGAGGTTAAAAATGTATATAACATTAAAATCAATTAAAAGAAATTTAGGATTTAAGGGAATAGAAATAACTGACATTATTATAGGAGTACCTATAATTTTTTTATTTATAGTTTTATTTTGTTTTACATCATTAAAAATACCAGCAGTAATAGGTTTAATGATAGGAATATTTTGTTTACTTCCTATAAATGTTAGTAAGAAAAATAGAATGTATAAAGTAATAGGACTTATATTTAAATATTTAACTAGAAATAAAATCTATGTATATCAAAAAGAAAGACAGGTGAGTGAAATTGAATAAAGAAAAAATTAGTAAAGAACAAAAGAAAAAAGATAAAGAACATAAAGTTATCGAAAAGTTTATATTAAAAAAAAATAAATATAGTCAAAAATATATAACCAAAGGTGTTCTAAAAAATAAGTTTAAAAATGCAAGTACATTTATGAATTCTAAAATAGTTGATGATAAAGGAATAATTAATCTTCGTGATAATAGTTATGCAAAAGTATTTTCAGTAGATGCAATAGATTTATCTTTGACATCAAATACTCAAAAAAATAATTTCTTTCATCAATTAAAATATCTATATCAGTTAAAAGATTTAGATTTAAGAATATATAAATTAGATGATAAAATAGATCTTAATGCTAATAAAGATTATTACAAAAAATTAATGGAAGAATATTCAAATGAAGAAGATAAGATAAACTTTTTACAAGAAAGATATGATAGATTAGAATTATTAGAAGAAAAAAACTTAACTACTACAAGCAGATATTATTTTGTATTAGTAAGTGATAATGATAAAGCATTAGAACATATAGCAGAAGAAGTTAAAATGCACTGCTATAATATGACACCAAGACTAAATATAAAACCAGTGATAAATAAATTAGAGATATACCAATTTTTAGTTAATTTATATTTATCTACTGCTAGTATAGAACAATTAATGTGGAGCGATTTAGTAGAATTAATCTCTCCATTTTTTGTTAATGAAAATATGGGATATATAGATTCTGATGATGAACAAATACAAGTTATTACTATTAAAAATATACCACCATTTATAGATGAATTATTCTTTGAAGATTTATTTAATGTTCCAGATACGAGATGTTGTATTCATATTAAAGACACAATACCAACCGAAGAATTAGTTAGAAGATTAGATAATAATTATGAGTTTTTAATATCCGAAAGAAATACAACAAGAAAATTATCTGATGCAACACAAATGGATACTGAAAAAGAAAACTTTCAAGCACTTATGACTCAAATTAAAAATGGTGATGAGAAAATTAAAGAAGTAGATTTTATAATTATAGTTAATGGTGATAAAAAACAAAGAGAAGAAAAAATAAAAGAGTTAAAGAAGATAGCAGATGTTTTCCATATAAAATTAGATACACCTCGTATGAGGCAAATGGAAGGTTGGCAATCTTATGATATATCAAAAAGTAGTTTTGAAGATTATCATAATTATTTACCAAGTTTAACTCTTGCAGCATCTTTTCCATTAACAATTACCCATTTTAATGATGAAACTGGCTATATGATAGGAACAGATATTCATACGGCATTACCAACAATATTTGATTTGTTCCATAAAGATGCGACAAGACCATCACATAATTTAGCAATAATAGCATCAACTGGTGGAGGTAAAAGTTTTACTTTAAAGAAAATGATTATCAATGAAATTAATCGTGGCAATAAATGTTTTCTATTTGATGCAGAGGGAGAATACGAAAAGCTAGTAAGAAAAAATAAAGGAGAATATATTGATATGTATTCTGCTAGTGGTGGAATAATTAATCCACTACAAGTTAGATTTCTTCCAAGTGATAAAGAAGAACAAGAAGATAATGAGGTAGGAACAATTAATTATGAAGATTGTCCACTAGCAAAACATTTAGGATCACTTGAAACATTTATCAAATGTGCTTTTGAAGAAATAAAAGAAAGTGAAGTAGTTGTTATGCTTGATATGATAGAAAAATTGTATAAAGTATTTGGAATAACGAAGAACACAAAAATATCTACACTAGAAAAATATGAGAATACTGATTATCCAATTTTTACTGACTTAATTAATTTTTTACCAGACTATCGTAAGATGATAACTAATCCAGAACAATTAAAGATAGTTGATAAATTAGAAATATTATTAGATAGATTTAAAGTAGGAACTGATGCAATGCTATTTAATGGTTATACATCAGTAAATCTTGAATCTAACTTAATAGCTTTTAATGTAAAAGATTTATTGTATAGTAAAAACAAAAGAATTATTACAACACAATTAGTAAACTTATTAACTTATCTAAATAATATTATTGTAAGAAATAAGATAGTAAATGATAGAGAAGATAATAAAAATAGAATTAAAAATATCGCAGTTATAGTAGATGAATTTCATTTATATTTAAAAAATACTGATAGTGAAGTTCTGCTTACTTTTGAACAAATTGCTCGTAGAATAAGAAAATATCATGGAGCATTTATACCAGCAACTCAAAGTATTCACGACTTTCTAGGAGATGATGATAGTGTTAGAAGTGCAACAGCAATATTTAATAATTGTCAATATCAATTAGTAGGTATGTTAAAAGAAGATGATTTAACAACATATTTAAAATTGTTTTATCAAAATCCACTAACTGATACTCAAAAAGAATTTTTAATGCAAGCAGAAATGGGAGAGTTCTTACTAACAATTAATTCTAAAAATAGAATTAGAGTTAAGATAATGGCAACACCTATTGAAGTAGAACTTATGGGAGAAAGTGTATAAATGAAAACACCAAGTATTAAAAAATTAAGAAAGCAATTTAAAAAAATATATTTTGATGAGTTTGATGATCCAAACGAATCTTTTATGGACTTTTTGTTAGATTTAATTTCATTTGAAATGTTAAAGGAAGTAATAGATAAAGGGGAGAATTACTATTCTTCTCTTTTCTATAAATATAAATAATGAAGAAGAAAAAGAAAAATCTATTATTAAAAATCATAGGTAGTAGTTCAATTTTAACCATAGCATTTGTTATGGTTATTTTAATATGTGTACTTATGATTTTTGATTTTTTTGGTGCAAAACTAACAAAAGAAAAAGTCCAAGATAATGCTGAATATGCTGATGCTTATATAAGTACTTTAAATAATAACCTTACAAATGGTTATGTTCCATTACAAAGACTTTTATATTTTCATTTAGAAGATACAAGTCTTACATTAGATACTTTATATAAATTAAATCAAGATGAAGAAAATAAAACTTCAAGAGAAATTAATGATGTATGTAGTGATGAAAGGTTAAAAAATATGACTGCTTGTACTGAATCTAATATAAAAGATAATGAAGATTATTTAGTAGTAAGTACAGGAAGATTTAATCTACCACTTGATACAAATTTTACTATAACAAGTTTCTTTAATGAACAAAGAATTATTTATGGAGAAAGTAATGTTCATAGTGGTTGGGATTTAGCAGTACCAGAAAAAACAAAAGTATATTCCGTTTGTGATGGAATAGTTGATAAGGTAACATTTACTCAAAATGAAAACATACCATACGATCAAAGTGGTAATAATGTTGGTAATCTAATAACCATTAAGTGTGATAGTGATTATGATGAAATATATTATGTTGTATTTGCTCATCTTTATCCAAATAGTGCAAAAGTTAGTGTTGGAGATAGAGTAAGTCATTGGACTGAAATTGCAGGTGTTGGAACAACTGGACACTCAACTGGAAATCATTTGCACTATCAAGTAGAAAATGCAAATAGAGAAAAAATTGATGGAATGCAACTAGTAGATTTTAATTTAGAAAATCCTAATAATAAATTAGAACTAGATAGACCTTATAATAATTTTTATGATAATGATTTTATAATCGAGTAAGAAATAAAAATAAGAGGAAGCACATTATTAAAGCAATTTTTAATAAAGTAGCCACTTTCTTATTTAAAAGTAGTCATTTAATTTGTTTTAAATAAAGGTATTCTTGATAGTAAGTAGCCACTTTCAAAAGAAAAAGTGGTCATTTTTGCAAGTGCAAAAATAGTAAGACACCATAATTTATCCTTGTTTTAAAAGGAATAACAAGATTTGTGGTGTCGTTTTCCTTATGCCCATTAAAAATATGTAATATTTTTATTAAGAAAAATACCTTAAAAATGTAGAAAGTGGCTACCTCAAAAAGTGAAAGGAGAAGATAAAGTGATAAAAGGTTTAGTAAGAACTACATTAAGAATTGATAATAACTTAAAAACAAGAATTGAACTATTAGCAGTAAAAAACAATTTTAGTTTTAATAAAATGCTAACGTATTTAATTGAACTTGGTTATAACTCATATATGGAAAAGTTTGATAAATATTATGAGGAACAAAATAAAAAACTAAAAGAAAGTAGTAACGAAAATGAAAAAGATTAGAGTATATAATGATGAAGAAATAAATAAGTTATTAAGTAATTCTAATGTAGAAAAAATAATAAATAAATGTCAGATAGTTTATAAAAATGATTTTAAACTATGGGCTGTTAAAGAAAAAATAAAAGATAGTTCAAAGACTGCGAGAGAGATATTTGAAACTGGTGGATTTGATATGAATATATTAGATAGTAGAACTCCTCAAAGAAGATTATGTTCTTGGGTAAGTAAATATAAAATGTTTGGCGAAGATTACTTTACAGATAAAAATAAATATTCTTATAAAGCAATTCAAAAAAATAAATATGTATTTTTAAATAAAGCATTTAATGATTCAAAGTTTATAGCATTTATAATTGAAAAGAAAGATGATGGTACTTTTGATTATAGAATAGTAAGGAAATTAGAAGATGAAAAAAATAACAGTTAGAGTAGATGATAATACTTATGATAGATTATCATTAGTAGCAAAAGATAATACTATTTCGGTAAACAAAATTATTAATGCTATTATTGAAAAATATATTAACGAGCCAAAAGAAATTAATTTCTTAAAAGATATAAATATTAAATTACAAAAGTTAAATGATATAGTAGAAAAAATTTCTAAAAGACAATATAAACATTTTAAAATATCAGAGCAACATTTTGCTAATGTTGGTTATTTATCAAATGCTGATATTAATGAAGATAAATGTTTAAAAGAAATATTAAATAATAAAGATAATTTTAATGAGTAAGAAAAGTCCTAATGTTGTCTTTAAAAGTAAATATTGTTTAGCTTTAAAATCACGAGATAATAAAAATACATATTTAAACTATGAGAGTGATAGATTAAAAGATATTGATGATATGATAAATTATTTTTCTAATGAAAGTAAAAAAATGGTAGGTATGTTTGAATATTATATGGGACATACCAGAGGAGAAAATTATAATCTTGTACTTGAAGATGGTAGTTATGCTACTAAAAAGGATATAGCAAAAATTAAAAATGATTATAAAAAATATATTGAAGATTCTAATTTATGGAAAGGTATTTTAAGTTTTAAAAAAGAATATCTTGATGAGAACATTGATATAAAAACATTAGAGCAAAAAATAGCAAAAGAAGTAATGCCACAATTTTTAAAGTATTGTGGATTTAAAGATATAAAAAATATGAGTTATGTATTTTCAGTTCATACGAATAGAAAACATCAACCACATATTCATTTTGCATTTATAGAAAAGAAACCTAATTATTTATATTGTGATAATAAAGTAAATTATAGAAGAAAAGGTAAAATAACTCTTGATGAACAAAGATACTTAAAAAGATTAGTAGAACTTGCTATTGAAAGAGAAAAATATTATACACCACTTCTTAAAAAGACCAATGAAGATATTGATTATTTAAAATCTTATTTTAGTCCTAATGAAAAGAATTTTGCTTTAAAAAATATTAGTGAGTTATATGTTGAAGAAGATATTTTAAAACTAGGAGAATTATTAAAGGAATATAGAAATCTTAATAATCAGTCATCAAAGAAAATAAAATATAATTCTATAAAAGATAATGAACTTGGTAAAGAAATTAAATCATTAACTAATAAAATTAAAAAGTATTTATTTAATGATGAAACTTCAATTTTGTATGCTAGTAAAAAAGATATTAACAAAGACTTGCAAAGGTTAAATGATTATTTTGATTTATTAAATGAAAACAATAATATTAGTGAGCAAACTTTTGATAATAGTATTGTAAATAAAAAACAAGAATATATTGATAATTATATTTATAATGCAATAGTTAATCATTCTTTATATAAATATAATCATATTTATATGACAGTAAAAAATA
>ERZ827108.458-NODE-458-length-69267-cov-33.366858_pt1 | contig 69267 bp, 50 predicted proteins | sample MGYA00519921_ERZ827108 | MGnify/ENA primary metagenome ERZ827108 (study PRJEB31778, sample SAMEA3449258) | human gut metagenome | biome: human gut; feature: human-associated habitat; material: faeces | place: United Kingdom | collected 2010/2012 ... | reverse complement strand
ATTGTCCGTTAAAATCTTTAACCCTTTAGTCAAGATCTTTCAGGACTAGACAGTAAGTTCCTAACATTACAGATATGCCATACGGACTATTCTCTATTAGCATACCAATCAAGAAAATCTATTATCTTTGTAAAATCATCAAGGAAAGTTCGATAATCAGGCACTAAAGCGCACAATAAGGAGAAAGCAAACAACTGCGGAGACAACCGGTTGTTGCTTTCTCCTTTTCTGTTCCCGGCCCCTGCAACCGTCACAACAGCCTCGGACAGGAAACGCCGGCCGCAGGAATATTCTCCATAAAACGGGGAAAAGTTTCGGGATAACCTTTTTTTCCGTAACTTTGTAAGGCTATCGCAGCATTTCAATATTGTTTATTATAAAAAAAACTTGTAGAAAATGAGTCTTTCCGGCTTCAGGGCTTCGGCCCTCTCTGTTGTCGTGTCCGCCATGAGCATCGTAGTGTCGGCGGGAACGCCTCCCGACACGCTTTCCCGCCGCCCCGACCATGTGAACAACGCGCTGACGCCGCATTTCCCCGTTGTATTCAACCAGGACGGCGGCTCGTGCGGCTCGGCCTCGCGCATAGGCTATATGTTCACGCACGAAATCAACGCTTTCCGCGGCACGGATGCTTCTCTGCCCGAGAATGTCTATCCTACCCACTTCACCTGGCTGCTCACCAACAGTCATTCGGGCAAGGAAGGCATGGCTATGGCCAACGGCGTCCCCAATTCGGTCGTTTACGGCGGACCCACCTATTCGCGGCTCTTCGGTAATCAGGACTGCGCCGCGGCCGATTTCGGCTGGATGCAGGGTTATGACAAATGGTACTCGGCCATGTTCAACCGCATCTCGCACAATTCGCACAGCCCCTACGGTGTGGACACCGAGGCCGGACGTGAATACGTGAAGAACTGGTTATGGAACCACCTGGGCGACACACAGTTTGCAGTGGGCGGCATTGCCGGAATCGGAGTTGCCAGCGCGTGCAGACAAGGCAGCATCCCCGACGACAGTCTCGGCACAAACCGCGCCGCCGGAGTGGTGGGACAGAAATACGTGACCCGCTGGGGCGACGGCGTAGACCACGCCCTGACCATCGTAGGCTACGACGACCGCATACTTTTCGACCTTGACGGAAACGGTATCTGCGGAGAAGCGGAAAAAGACGAGCGGGGCGCGTGGATTATCGTCAATTCATGGGGACGCGGATGGGCAAACGGCGGTTTCATCTACTGTCCTTATAAATACGGATACCCCGTCCGGCAGAACGAGGGCGGCGCATGGAAACCGGAGTTTTACCATGTACGCAAGAATTACCGCCCGCTGCGCACGCTCAAGATACGCATGGACTATTCACGGCGCAGTGAACTGAAACTCCTGGTGGGCATCTCGTCCGACCTGTCAGCCACCTCGCCCGAACGCACCGTAGAGCTGGAGCATTTCAAGTATGCAGGCGACGGAAGCAACAACCGCAACAAGTTCGGCGTGGAAACCCGCACGCCGATGCTGGGCCGGTGGGCCGACGGAGTACATGAGGAGCCGATGGAGTTCGGATACGACCTGACCGACATTTCCGCGGGCTTCGACACGCGCAGGCCGCTGAAATATTTTTTCATCATCGCATCAAAGAAAGACGCCATCGGCACCGGGAAGGTTCATGCCTGTTCCGTCATCGACTACGAGTTCGACAGCCTTGGCACCGAGACACCCATGAACGACAGAAAAGGGCTGCGCATCGCCAACCACGGAGCAAAGACCACGCTCACGGCAGTGGTAAACGGCGAGCCCTATTATGCGCCGCGCAACCTGAGGCTGAGTGACGGCGGAATGCTCTGCTGGGAACGTCCGCAGGCCACCTGCCACCCGCTGAGCGGATATGTAGTGCTGCGCGACGGCCTTCCCGTCGATACGGTCACGACAACCGCGTACGCCCCGGACAGTCTTTCGGGCACCTATACGGTGAAGGCGGCTTACGCAGATGCCCGTCATCTCTCCGCACCTACCCGTCCCGTCGTTCCCGGCCGCCGGACAGCCGCGCCGGTCCACGGGGCCATCGACATGCACGACGCCGGTTTCACGATACCGGAAGTCATGAAGGAGCACCATGAACGCGCGACAGTGGAATATTGGCTGCGACCCCGCACGTGGCGCGACTGGAACCAGTCCATCGGAGCCGGTTGGGGGAATTTCCTCATCCATGCTTCCGACGGCTACACGGTGGCCAGCGGCTGGAACACCGACGCCCGCACCGACCCGAAAGTAGCTTCCGACATCATAGGCCGCTGGACGCACTTCGCACATGTCGTGGCGGGCGACTCGCTCTTCGTATATATGGACGGGCAACCCGTGGATACGCTTGTCGCAAAGGGACATTCCGGTCTCGGAGGCTTCGATAACTGGGATTTCGGCAGGGACAAGGCCGGCGGCATGGACGGTGAGCTGGCCGAAGTGCGCATCTGGAATTGCGCCCGCAGCGGGGAAGAAATCCGCAACTGCATGAACAGTGTGTTCTCGGCCGCGGCATTGCCGGACGAACTGCTCTCCTACTGCCGCGCAGGCCGCGGACCGGTCGATTCGCTCGTATGGACCGACGTGACGGGCCGTGCTCTGACGATGAAGGACTTCGGCACATGGCGCGTCGTGGAAGGCGGTCCGTGTCTCGAACCATCGGCCGACTACACAGCGGACTTCGACTTGCCCGCCGCCCCTGTGCGGCCCGGCGAGGTTTTCCGTCTGAAAAGCCGGCTCGGCACGGGCCTGACGGCATCGGGATGGCGCATTCCGGCGGCCGGCATACGGCTTGACTCGGCGCGCACGGCGGAGTTCATCCTGCCCCGTGCGGGAAAATACGAAGTATGTCTGTACGGAACAACACCGACGGGCGACACCGTCACGGTGAGCAAGACGATAGAGGCGAAGAAGCCCGTCATCGATGCCGCTTTCCGCCTGTCCGCCGGACGGGTGTCGGCAGGCGAGCGTGTCACCTTCCTGCCCGAACATCCCGTTGCGGGAGGCCGTTACACGTGGCACATGCCCGGCGGCGACAGGACGTCGGCCACCACCGTCAATGCCGCGGCCGCTTACGAACAGGCGGGCGACTACCGCGTACGGATGGTCGTGACCGACCCGGCGACCGGGCGCAAGCGCAGCGCCACACGCCGCTTCACCGTGCATACCGCCGTGCCGAAGGCGGATTTCGAACTCTCCGACATGATTGTGCGCCGGGGCAGTACGGTCCGTCTCCGCGATGCCAGCCGTTTCGCCCCGACATCGTGGAAGTGGCGCGTAGCCGGAGAGTGCGACACCCTGCTTGCCGAGGGCCGGCAGGCGGAAATGAAACTTGAAAAGCCGGGAGTCTACGACGTAAGCCTGGCTGCGGGAAATGAGGCAGGCACGGGCGAGGCAATGCGCCGCGCGGCCTTGATTGTATGCAACGCCGACAGCAAAAACGGCCTGAACTTCTCTTCGCCGGAAGCCGCCTTGCAGACCGTCCGCGCCCCCTACGACGAACCGTTGCAGGCCATGACGCTCGAATGGTGGATGAACGCGCCGCTGGCCGCGGCCCACGCCGGTTTCGGCCACAGCGCGGCCACGTGGCAAGTGCAGTCCGATGCCGAAGGCCGCCTTTCGCTGACGGCCGACAGCGTCAAGGTGACGACGGACAAGGGCTTCGTGCTGCCCGACCGCTGGCACCACTACGCCTTGGTGCTCGACAGCGGCAAAGTGGCCTTCATCCGCGACGGCCGGCAAGTGTGCAAGCGGGAACTGAAGAACAAGCAACGTACCGTCGGGACGCTTCCCGTACTGCCGGCCCTGACCGTCGGCGGGCCCGGACGCCCGATGAATGCCATTATCGACGAACTGCGTTTATGGGGAAAGGCATTGAGCGAGACCGACCTGCGGCGCTATGCCAACGCACCGCTGGCCGACCCGCACGAGGCGGCACAGCGCGACAGCCTGCTCCTGTATTATGACTTCAACCAGAGCGGCGGCGACGTGCAGGACCGTTCCCCGCGCGGCAACACGGGACACCGTTCCGGCTTTGGCCCCGACGGCGATGCCTGGGGCCTGTCCTCGGGCGTGTTCAGCCTGTCACCGTCTGACGCTTCCCGCTGAAAAGTTTCTCTTATCGGGACAAAATAATCCCCTTGCCGGTCTTCGTGCCGGCAAGGGGATATCTTTTTCCGCCTGCCACGGGGACAGCGGGGCATTCTCCCCTATCAGTCTTCCGCCCGCCGGGCTGGCGGGCCGCCATTACCCTTTTGCAAGTTCAAGAATGCGTTGCAGCGATTTTTCCTCGCCCACCACCCACATCGTGTCGCCCGTCCGGATGACGTAGCCGGGCGTAGCGAAAACCAGTGTGCCGTTGTCGGCCTCGAAGCCTACGGCCATGCAGTGGAACTCGCTGCGTATGCCGCTCTCGCGCAGGGCTTTCCCGCAAAGAGGCGACTCCTGCTGGATGACGGCGCGACGCAACACGAGACGGTGCGCCATGTCATCGGGCGTGACCTCGTACCGTTCCGACCCGATGCGGCGGGCCAGCACGTCCAGCCCCGCGTCGTCGCCGATAACCTCAATGCGGTCGCCCGGGAAAAGCCGGGTATCGCCGTCGGGAATGTTCAGACGGTGTTTTCCCCGCAGGATGGCCGCAATCATCACGCCCTCGGAATGTCCCAGGTCGAGTTTGCGCAGCGTCAGCCCGCCCCAAAGCGAATCTTCGGGCAGCTCCAGCCGGGTCATGTGCACGTTGCGGCGCAGCAGACGGCGGGCATATCCCGGTTTGCCGCGGCCCTCGGCCTGCGCCCTGGCCTCACGCGAGCGCAGATTCTGCATGAACGTCCGTTCCATGCGGATGCTGACAAACTTCACGCGGCGCGAGGCCACCATCAGGGAGACGATGACGAGCGAAACGGCGATGTGTATGCCCCAATGCAAGGGAGACAGGAAATTAAGTATGTGATAGACCACTCCCGCCGCGATGGCAAAGCGTACCGCGAGCGTCAGCCAGAGCCCCATACGGTCGGTACGGCTCCGGGCGCGCAACAGTTTGAATTCCTCGGAATGATTTTTCCGCATCACGATGGCCCGCAGGAACGGCGATACGGCCGTCAGCGTCAGGATGCCGCATACGGCGTTTCCGGGCCAGTGTCCGAGCGTCGTCCGGCAGAGCGGGAGCAACGCGCCGAAGGACAGTCCCACCGCAGCCACGCTGAGGGTGGCGTATGCGCCCGCCTGCAGGGACAGTGCCTTGAGCAGCGTAGGCCAGGGGCGCTCCCTGCCGCTCTGCTGATGGCGGTCGCCGCGGCGGTCGAGCCGTCCCAGCACGCCTGAGGGCATCAACCGCTCCACCAGCCCGTAGGCCGGACCGGCCGCGCGTATCATGTAGGGGGTCAGAAAGGTGGTAATGATGGATACCGCCACGACAACGGGATAGAGGTAGCGGCTCGTCACGCCCAGCGTGAGGCCGAGCGAGGCTATGATAAAGGCGAACTCGCCTATCTGGGCCAGAGAGAAACCGCACTGCATCGCCACCTTGAGCGGCTGGCCGGACAGGAGGAAACTGCCCGTACCCAGGAACACCTGTCCCACGAGTATGGCCGCCGTAATGGCACATATCGGCAACCAGTACTCGCGCAAAACGGCGGGATCCACCAGCATACCGACCGACACGAAGAAGATGGCGCCGAACAGGTCCTTGACGGGACTGACGATGCGCCCGATGTTCTCGGCTTCGACCGTCTCGGCCAGGATGCTGCCCATCATGAAGGCGCCGAAGGCCGTGCTGTAGCCCGCCTGCGCGGCGATGACGACCATCAGGAAGCACATGCCGATGGCAAAGACCAGCATCGTCTCGCGGTTCATCCATCTCCCGGTCTTCCGCAACAGGGTCGGGACCACGTAGACGCCCACGATGAACCACAGGATGAGGAAGAAGGAGAGCTTCAGCAGGCTTTCGCCCAGCTCCCGCCCCTCGAAGTCGCGCGAGACGGCCAGCGCGGAGAGTATGACCATGAGCAAAATGCCCAGTATGTCCTCGAGAATGAGGACGCTCAGCACTTCACCGGCAAACTTCTTCTGCCGCAGGCCGAGGTCGTCAAAGGCCTTGTAGATGATTGTCGTGGAGGACATGGCGAGCATACCCCCGAGAAAAAGGCTGTCCATGCTGTTCCAGCCGAACAGATGCCCGACGCCGCTGCCTACGCTGATCATGCAGAACATGACGCTGCAGGCCGCGATGACCGGCCCTATGCCCATCTTGACAATCTTCTTGAAAGAGAACTCCAGCCCCAGCGTGAACATGAGGAAGATGACACCTATCTCGGACCACGTGGCTATCGAACCGGCATCCTGTACGGACGGCATCCAGGAAATGTGCGGACCGGCCAGGATTCCGGCGACGATGTAACCCAGCACCAGCGGCTGCCGCAACCGTTTGAAGATGATGGTGACGGCGCCGGCGGCGATAAGTATCAGCGCCAGGTCGGAAATGAGTGCGGGAAGGTGTGTCATGCGATGCAAGAAGGATTTCAGCCGCGCCGGGCCGTCAGCTCACAGATTTTCACCACGACCTCGGAAGCCTTTTCCAGCGAGGGAACGGGCAGGAACTCGTGCGGGCCGTGGAAGTTGAGGCCGCCGGCGAAGATGTTCGGGCAGGGCAGTCCCTTGAAGGACAGTTGCGCGCCGTCGGTGCCGCCGCGGATGGCACGCACCACGGGTACCACGCCGCACGCCTCCATGGCCTCCTTGGCAATGTCCACCACGTGCATCACCGGTTCCACCATCTCGCGCATGTTGCGGTACTGGTCCTTCAGTTCGACCCGCACCGTGCCTTCGCCGTATTTGGCATTGACAAAGCCGGCCGCAGCCTGCACGAAACGCTTGCGGGCCTCGAACTTCGCGGCGTCGTGGTCGCGGATGATGAAGGTAAGGACGGCCCGTTCCACGCCGCCTTCCATCCCGACGAGATGGTAGAAACCTTCGTACCCCTCGGTGGTCTCGGGCGTTTCGGAGGCAGGTATGAGCTGCGCCACCTCGGTTGCGACGCGCGCCGCGTTGATCATTTTTCCCTTGGCATAGCCCGGATGCACGCTCACGCCGGTCACTTCGAGCCGGGCCACGGCGGCGTTAAAATTCTCGAACTCCAACTCGCCGATTTCCCCGCCGTCCATCGTGTAGGCCCAGTCGCAGGCGAATTTTTCCACGTCGAACTTGTGCGCGCCCAGGCCGATTTCCTCGTCAGGATTGAAGCCTACGCACACGCGGCCGTGCTTGATTTCGGGATGTTCCAGCAAGTAGGCCATCGCCTGTACGATTTCGGCGATGCCGGCCTTGTCGTCGGCGCCCAGAAGCGTATGTCCGTCGGTCACGATGAGGTCTTCGCCCACGTGGGCAAGCAGTTCGGGAAACTTTTTCACGTCGGTCACGATGCCGGCCCCGGCATCGAGCACGATGTCCGTGCCGTCATAATTCTTCACGATGCGGGGCTTCACGTCCGCCCCCGAGCAGTCGGGGCTGGTATCCATGTGGGCGATGAAACCTATCACGGGCAGCGGCTTGTCGGTGTTGGCCGGCAATGTGGCATACAGGTAACCGTTTTCGTCGAGTTCCACATCTTCCATGCCCAGGGCCTTGAGTTCCGCCTCGAGATGGCGGGCAAGGGCAAACTGTTTCTCCGTGCTGGGTGTGCGGCCCGTATCTTCGGCCGACTGGGTGTCGAAACTGACGTACTTCAAGAATCTTTCAACGATGTTCATATTGGATGTTTTTTTGTAAATGTCGATAAGGTGAGGGATTGCGGGCATCCCGTCGCCACAAAATTAGTGAAAAATCCCTTATGCGCCCTTATTCCCATACGATAATTTGGGCCTCGGGCGACAGAACCTGCGGGCGGCGGACACGGACAGCGGAATGCCGGCGCACGACGCGGCGCAAAGCGGCACCCGACATTAACATTTTTAACTCCTATTACCTTAATAAATGTAAACAGAATAGGGATACGCACACGTAGAAGGCATCTTTTTGCGCGCGGAAGGCTTCCGGTTCAAACCGGAAGGCATGTATTTTTGCGCAGGCTGCTTCTAAAATTTTCTACATGTGCATGTAAATCGCCCCATAAGGGGCTTATTTACACGAAAAAAGGCGGTACGCGACCGCCTCCCCTATTTTCCGTACCACAAAGATACAACATTTTTCGACGAAAAGCAAATTGTGTTAAAATCCCCGGCGGCGACGGATACCGATATGCCGGACGGACGGAGACAAGCCCCGCGGACCGCGCTTTTTCGGGCATATCCGCTCCACTTCAAGATTTTTAGCGTAAATTTGTAGGCAAAAACAAAAGAAAAGATGGCAGAGCACGCAAAGCACGACACGGCCGGAAACACGGCACCGGCGGAAAGGAAAACGCTGCTGGGACTGACGCTCGACGAACTGCAGGATGTGGCGGCCCGTCTGGGTATGCCCGCGTTCCGCGGACGGCAGCTGGCCGCGTGGCTCTATGCGAAACACGTGACCGACATCGACGGCATGACCGACTGGCCCAAGGACGCGCGGGCGCGGCTGGCCGGACACTACGACGTGGGATGCTCCGCGCCGGTCGAGTGCCAACGCTCGGCGGACGGGACGGCCAAGTACCTGTACCGCACCCGCGACGGACATTTCGTCGAGACCGTCTTCATCCCCGACGGCGAGCGGGCCACGCTGTGCGTGTCCTGCCAGGTGGGCTGCAAGATGGGCTGCGCCTTCTGCATGACGGGCCGGCAAGGCTTTGTCGCCTCGCTCACGGCAGCCGACATACTCAACCAGATTTATTCGTTGCCCGAACGCGACCGCCTCACGAACATCGTCTTCATGGGACAGGGCGAACCGCTCGACAACCTGGACAACGTGCTGCGGGCCATCGGGGTGCTTACCGCCGAATGGGGCTATGCGTGGAGTCCCAAGCGCATCACCGTATCGAGCGTGGGGCTGCGCAAAGGACTGGACCGGCTGCTCGACGCCACCCGCTGCCACGTGGCCATCAGCCTGCACCACCCCATCCCCGAAGAGCGCGCACGGCTCATGCCGGCCGAGAAGGCTTTCAGCATCCGCGACGTCGTTGCGCTGCTCCGCCGGTACGACTTCTGCAACCGCCGGCACGCCGGCAGCAACACCACGCGGCAACGCCGTTTGTCGTTCGAATACATCGTCTTCGACGGGCTGAACGACACCACACGCCATGCCGACGCGCTCATCCGCCTGCTCGACGGACTGGACTGCCGTATCAACCTCATCCGCTTCCACGACATTCCCGACACGCCCCTGCACGGCGTTCCGGACGAACGGATGTTGCGGCTGCGGGACTATCTTACGGCGCACGGCATCTTCACCACCATACGCGCATCGCGCGGACAGGACATCTTTGCCGCCTGCGGACTGCTCTCGACCAGCCGGCAGGAGGCGCTGAAAGACGGCCGGACACAAGACGGACCGGAAGAGTCCCGGCCGGCAGGCGGCAACGCTTCACTCATCGCACATTCATAAATCCAAAGATATGACCGAAAACAAAGATAACCGCAACACGCAGCAACCGGAAGACCGGCTGTTGCGCGTAGGCATCACCCACGGCGACACCAACGGCGTGGGATACGAAATTATCCTGAAGGCTTTCGCGGAAAGCACCATGCTGGAACTTTGTACCCCCATCGTCTACGGTTCGGCCAAGGTGGCCGCTTTCCACCGCAAGGCACTTGCCGCGGAGACCAACTACCATACCGTGGCGTCGGCCGAGGAAGCCGAGGACGGATGCCTTAACCTCGTGAACTGTTTCGACGAGGATGTGAAGGTGGAGTTCGGACAAGTGAGCGCCGAAGCCGGACATGCCGCCTTCGTGGCCCTCGAACACGCCGTCGAGGACCTGCAGGCGGGACGCATCGACGTGCTGGTGACCGCGCCCATCTGCAAGGAAGCCATACAGAGCGCGGACTTCCGCTTTCCCGGACACACGGAATACCTGAGCGACCGCCTCGGAGGCGACGGAGAGCCGCTGATGATACTGGCCAACAGCCTGATGCGCGTCGCTCTCGTCACGGCCCATGTGCCCCACAAGGACGTGTCGGACGCACTGAGCGCCGAACTCGTGCTGCATAAGATAGAGCAACTGAACCGCAGCCTGCGGCGCGACTTCCTCATCCCGGCACCCCGCATCGCCGTACTGGGACTCAACCCGCACAACGGCGACGGAGGGACCATCGGGAATGAGGAGCAGGAAATCATTTCACCGGCAATCGCGGCAGCCGTCGAGGCGGGTATCACCTGCTACGGGCCATATTCGGCCGACGGATTCTTCGGTTCTGCCATGTACACGCACTTTGACGGCGTACTGGCCATGTACCACGACCAGGGACTTGCCCCCTTCAAGGCGCTTTCCATGGACGACGGCGTGAATTTCACGGCGGGACTTCCGTTTGTGCGCACATCGCCCGACCACGGGACGGCATTCGACATCGCCGGACGCGGGGAAGCCTCGGCCGCATCCCTGCGGCAGGCCGTCTACATGGCGCTCGACATTTACCGCCACCGCAGAAGCGACGACGAAGCCTATGCCGACCCGTTGCCGAAACTCTATCACGAGCGACGGGAAGACGGAGAGCGGCAACGACATATCAAACACTTTGAAAACCCACAATGAAATATGCCATTATAGCCGCAGGCGAGGGCTCACGGCTCGCACAGGAAGGCATCGAAGTGCCCAAACCGCTCGTCCGGATTGGCGGCGAAGCCATGATTGACCGTCTGATACGCATCTTCAACGCCAACGGAGCGGAGGAAATCTGCATCATTGTCAATCGGTTGCACCCGCAGACCGAAGCCCATGTGCGCAAACTGATGGACGAGGGCCGCGGCGCACCCATCCGGCTGATAGTGAAAACAACGCCCGGCTCGATGCATAGTTTCAACGAACTGGCACCTTATCTGGCCGACGCGCCTTTCTGCCTGACGACCGTGGACACGATTTTCCGCGAAGACGAGTTCGCTGAATACATACGTGCCTTCCGCGACTCCGGAGCCGACGGCATGATGGCCGTAACCGACTACATAGACGACGAAAGCCCGCTCTACGTGGCCACCGACGGGCAGCTGCGCATCACGGGATTCCATGACACGGACGAGGGAGACCGGTATATTTCGGGCGGCATCTACGCCCTGACGCCGCCGGCCCTGCACACACTGCACCGCTGCATGGCGGAAGGACAGCTGCGCATGAGGGCTTTTCAGCGCGGTCTCGTGGCCGACGGGCTGCAACTGCGGGCCTGGCCTTTCAGCAAAGTACTCGACGTGGACCATGCCGGCGACATCGCAAAAGCCGAAACCTTTCTGAGCACATCCGGACCAAGATGAAAATTTTCGGCATAGCACGTTCCGAACGCTTTTCGCCCAATTCGGCACACCGAGACGAGGCAGTCTTCCGCGCGGTTGCCGACGTACTTCGCGCCGACGGGCACGAAGTGGAGACGATGTCGGAGGACGGCATCGGTAGCCGCGAGGAACTGTCGCGCTGCTGCCGGGCAAGCGACGCCGTATTCAGCATGGCGCGCGACGCAAGTCTGTTGTCGTGGCTCGCGGCCGAGGAACAAGCCGGCTGCAAAGTCATCAATTCGGCCGTAGCCCTGCTTCACGCCGACCGCTCTGCCCTGACACGGCTCTTCATCACAAACAATATCCCCGTTCCCCGCACATGTCCGGCCGCCGAAGCCGCCGGCAGCCTGTCCTTCCCGCTATGGCTGAAACGCGGGGATGCCTGTGCGCAGTCCGCCACCGACGTCTGCCACGCAGCGGACCGCGGAGAGTTCGAGGCAGCCATGGCCTCGTTCGCCGCACGCGGCATCTCCGACATCCTGGCCTGCGAGCACGCCGCCGGCGACCTCGTGAAATTCTACGGTGTCGAGGGGACAGATTTCTTCTTCCACTATCATGCGACCGACGGAGCGCATTTCAGCAAGTTCGGTCTGGAGAAATACAACGGCGCACCCGCCGGCTACGCTGTCCCGACCGGCCTTCTGAAAACCTGTGCCGACCGTGCGGCGCGTCTCAGCGGGCTGACCGTCTACGGCGGCGACTGCGTAGTGCGTCGTGACGGGAGCTTTGTCATCATCGACTTCAACGATTGGCCCAGCTATTCCCTATGCCGCGACGCGGCGGCTGCGGCCATCGCACGACGAATCCTACAATAACACGTTCTGACATGACCGAAAACAAACAACTCTCCGCGACTTTCAAGTCGCAGGATACCGAGGAATGGCTCGACATCCGCTTCACACGGCCGCTCGGCCTGCTTTGGGCAAACTTTTTCAACCGTTTCGACATCCATCCCAACGTGGTGACGCTGCTTTCCATCGTGCTGGGCGCGGCGGCCGGCGTGATGTTCTACTTCGAAAGCCTTCCGCTCAACGTCATCGGCATCCTGCTGCTCGTTTGGGCCAACCTTTACGACAGCGCCGACGGGCAACTGGCACGCATGACGGGCAAAAAGACACGTTGGGGGCGCATCCTCGACGGTTTCGCGGGCGACGTGTGGTTTTTCACGATATATGCCGCCATCTGCCTGCGGCTCCAGGGCACCGACATCCCTTTCACCGACGTGAAGTGGGGCGTCTGGATTTGGTTGCTCTCGGCTTTTTCGGGCTTCATCTGTCATGGGAAACAGTGCCAGCTGGCCGATTACTACCGGAACATACATCTCTATTTTCTGAAAGGCAAGAACGGAAGCGAACTTGACCGCTCCGACCGCCTGACCGCCGAGTTCGGCACGCTCAGCTGGCGCAAGGACGGCGCGTGGAAGCTATTCCTGTTCTTCTACCGCAATTATACGCGGTCGCAAGAGGGCATGACGCCGGCCTTCCAAGCCTTCAAGCGCGACGTGGACGCACGTTTCGGCCGCCGGATTCCCACCCGCCTCGCCGCAGACTTCCGCCGGGGAAGCCTGCCCCTGATGAAGTGGGCCAATATCCTTACGTTCAACACGCGGGCCATCGTGCTGTACGTCTCCATCCTGCTGATGCAGCCGTGGATCTACCTGATATTCGAAATCAGCGTGATGAATGTCATCTTTTTCTACATGCGCGGCCGTCACGAACGCCTGTGCAGCCAACTGCAAAACCGTCTTGATTCGTATGAAGCCTCTGTTTAGAAACATTTTCCTGCTGTTCGGCATTGCGGCCATCGTCGTCATGCTCCTTACGTTCGATGTGGACTATGCCCGGCTGGGGGCCATGCTTCCGCGGGCCTTGGCTTATCTGCCGGCCGTCGTGGGTGTGTGGATTTTTGTCTATGCTTTCAACGCGCGGGCCTTTCAGATTATCGTCAATACCACATCTCCCGACAAGCACCTGGCTTTCCGTCATTCCTACAAGCTGACGGTCTCGGGCTTTGCCTTCAGCTACACCACACCGTTCGGCTTCGGCGGCGGTCCTTACCGCGTCATGGAACTCGCCGCCCATATCGGAACGACGCGCGCCATGTCGTCCGTGGTGCTTTACTCCATGATGCACATTTTTTCCCACATCTGTCTCTGGGCCAGCTCGGTGGTATTGTTCATCATTGTCTATTTCGAGAAAGTCGATGCCTTTCTCTGGAGCGTCTTCGGGCTGTTTGCGGGCGTGTTGGTCTTTGTGCTGTACTTTTTCTACAAGGGTTATAAGAACGGGCTCATCGTCAAGCTCTACAAGGTGCTGCTCTACATTCCGTGGGCCGGCAAGTACGCGCGGCGTTTCTACGACAAGCACCTCGAAAGCATGGAACAGATAGACCGGAACATCGCCTACATGCACCAACAACGCCGGCCGTTCTACTTAGCCCTGCTCTACGAATACGTGGCCCGCGTGGTGAACGCACTGGAATTCTACTTCATCCTCCTGGCCTTCGGTGCGCCCGTCACGTTTGCGGATGCGGTGCTCGTACTGGCCTTCTCGTCGCTCATGGGCAACCTGTTGTTTTTCTTCCCCATGCAGATGGGAGCGCGCGAGGGCGGTCTGGCGCTCATCATCCGCATCCTGGGCTATCCCAACGGCCTGGGCGTGGGTGTTTTCGCGGGCTTCTTCACCCGTATCCGCGAGCTGGTATGGATTTTCATCGGTGTCAGTCTGGTCAAGGTGGGCAACAAGCGGCTGCTGCAGGACTGCAGCGGCATCGGAGCGCAGGCGGCCGACGGCGGGGCGCAGGGTATTTCGCCCGAAAACATATCCGCCGTCATCTTCGACTATGGCGGCACGCTCGACACCGATGCCCGCCACTGGGCACACGTGCTCCGCGAAGGCTACCGTGCGGCCGGCATCGACGTGGACGAAGCCGCGTTCCGCGACGCCTATGTCTATGGCGAGCGGGCCTTGGCCAAATCCCCCATCGTGCAGCCTGACGACAACTTCCACCGCGTCCTGCTGAAAAAGGTGGAGCAGGAAACCGACTTCCTCGTGGCCGGCGGCCACTGGCACCCCACTCCCGACGAGCGGCAGGCGGCCGTGCGCGCCGTGGCCGACTATTGCAACGACTATGTGCTGCACCATCTCGAGACCGTGCGGCCTGTGCTCGACAAGCTGGCGGACAGGTACAGCCTGGTGCTGGTCTCCAACTTCTACGGCAACATCCGGACCATCCTGAGCGACTTCCGCCTCGACCGATACTTCCCCTGCGTCATCGAGAGTGCCGTGGTGGGCGTGCGCAAGCCCGACCCCGCCATCTACCGCATGGGTGTGGAAGCCGCCGGCGTGGAGCCGTGCCGCGTGGTCGTGGTGGGAGACAGCTATACGAAGGACATCGTGCCGGCCAAGTCCGTGGGCTGCCACGCCGTATGGCTGAAGGGCGAAGGCTGGACGGAGGAACACCACGACGAGAGCCTGCCCGACGCCGTCATCGCGCACCTGCCCGAACTGCTCCGCCTGCTGTAAACGGCGGACGGGGACTCACCGCAGACGAACATACACCTTATATAATATGGTACAGGCCCGGAACGCTCCGGGCCTGTACTGTTCGTTTCCGTCTGCTGTCCGCATTCCGCGGGCAGGCATTCAGCAATGCTTGTGCGTCATGATGTCGAGCACCAGACGGTCGGTCTCGTTCATGGCGTCCGCGCCAATCGACACGAGGTTGCGGATGCTACGGTCCACGTCGTCGTCGATGATGCCTTCGACGCTCGACACGCAGTTGCCCTGCATGGCCAGCATGGCCGAGAGCACGGCTGTGCTGACGCCTGAGGTCAGTTTGAGCGCGCAACTCGGTTTCGCGCCGTCGCAAATCATGCCTGTGAGGTTCGCAATCATGTTTTTCACGGCATAAGTGACCTGTTCGTAACTGCCGCCCATCAGGTAAGTGATGCCGCAGCTCGACCCCGTAGACGCCACGACGCATCCGCACAGGGCCGACAGCGTGCCGAGATGCTGTTTGATATAGATGGCCGTGAGGTGGCTCAGCATGAGCGCGCGCAACATCTCCTCGCGCGTGTTGTGGTTCTCGGAAGCGAAGACCACCACGGGGTTGGTGGCGCAGATGCCCTGGTTGCCGCTGCCCGAGTTGCTCATGACGGGAATCATGGCGCCGGCCATGCGCGCGTCGCAGGCGCATCCCGTGCTCGACAAGATGTGCGAGAAGATGCTGTCGCCCATGATGCCTCGCCCGAGCGGCCGCGAGAGCGCCTTGCCCAGCCGGTGGCCGTAGTTGCCCTCAAGCGAGCGGGCCGCGGCCGCCTCATTGAGCCGGCGGGCCTCGTCGATGAATTCGATTTCCCCGAGCGGCGCGGTCGTGGCGAAATCGTAGACCTTGCGCAGCGTCAGCTGCAGCGCCTCCTCACCGGCATCGCCGGCGTCGGATGCCGTGTCATGCTCGTCGAGCAGCACCTCAGCGTCGCGCGTCAGGCGGACAAAGCGCGTATGTTCGCGGCTGATGACGGCGCAGGACTCATGCCCGTCGTCCGAGCGGCAGACGACTTCGACGTACAGCTTTTCCTCCGTCCCCTCCTTCAGGGCTATGTTGATGCGCCCCTCGTTCATGTAGGCGCGTCCGCGGGCCACGGCCTCGGGGGTGCAGTCGCGGAGCACCTCAAGCCCGTATCCGGATTTTCCAATCATCGCCCCGAGCGCTACGGCAATGGGGAGACCCACCATTCCCGTGCCGGGAATGCCCACGCCCATGGCGTTTTTCAGCACGTTCGCACTCAGACGGACGTCGATGTGTGCGGGCAGGCAGCCCAGGACCTCGGTGGCGCGTGCGGTGGCCAGGGCCACGCATACAGGCTCGGTACATCCGATGGCGGGAACCACCCACCGGCGCACCAGCCTTACTATCTGTTTTCGTTCTTTGTCGGATAACATATCGGTGAAAAGTATCTGTTCGTTTTCAGCCGGCGGGCTGCAAACGGTAGTTGCGGGGTGTGACGGAATAGGCGCGTCTGAAGGCCAGATAGAAGGACTGCCGCGACGAGAAGCCCGACAGCAGTCCGATTTCTTCGGCCGAAAGGTGAGCGTGGCGCGGGCTCCGCAACATGCGGCAGGCATCGCGCAGGCGGAAACTGTTCACCAGTGCGTTGTAATTGCTGCCTGTGCGCAGGGCTATGGCGGCCGAGATATAGCGCGTATTGGTCCCCAGCTCCTTCGCCATTTGCGCGGCGGTGTAGCCGGGATTCCGATAACGCCTGTCGCGGGTGAGCTGTTCGAGGATGCGCACGTAGAGTTCGTCGGCCCTCTCGCTCTTCAGCCTGCTCCGATAGGCCGGTTCTTTGGTAAGCTTTTCCGTTTCCATTCCGATGGGATTATCTTTTGCAAAGATAGTGCAAATCGAGTGCAATAAGCTTGCTTAGATTGCCGAGATGCAGCCTATCTTATGCAAAGATACGCGAAAACAGCGGTCGGGGAAAGGTTTTTCCCGTTTTTGTGCGGACACGACGGACCGGCCGGGCACGGAGGAGAGGGAGCAACGAACAAAAGAAACAGGACACACGGACAAAAGTACAAAGGCCGCTTTGAATTTAACATTTGCCGGCTGAGAAATTAACACTCCTTGCTTTCGGGCGAAAAATATTGTATATTTGCACTACGGAAGTGCAGGGACGGCGTGAAACCGTCCCTTTTTCGTATCAAAAAGTCCTTTTCCCGGAGAAACTGTCCCTATGATAGGAAAAACTACATGGCATGTAGGCGGAACTACATGGCTTGTAGTGTTTCCTGCCCCTGCATGTAAGGAAAAGGCAGAAGGGAGAAACGCTCCTTTTTGTGTGCACGAAGGTTAAAAATGTTAAAGTTGCGGTTTCCCTTTCCGGCGTTCCCGACGGTTGCAGGTGCGGGTCCGCCGCCGGCATCCGCGGGCGGCCGCATCCCGTCCGTACATTTCGCAACGTTCCGCAGGCTTTTTGCGGTCATTTCCGTATTAATTCTTATCTTTGTGCATCAATATACCTAATACCGAAACCCATTAACAGACAACCGACCATGTTAGACGTGAAAAAATGCCTTGCCGACTGCGAGGAAAAAATGGAAATGAGCGTGATGCACCTTGAGGAAGAACTGTCGCACATACGCGCCGGAAAGGCCAACGTGCACATTCTCGACGAAATCCGCGTAAACAGCTACGGCTCCATGGTGCCCCTGAACAACGTGGCCGCCATCACCACCCCCGACGCGCGCACCATCGCCATCAAGCCCTGGGACAAGCAGATGTTCCGCGTCATAGAGAAGGCCATTATCGACTCTTCCGTCGGCATCATGCCCGAGAACAACGGCGAAATCATACGCCTCGGCATCCCTCCCCTCACCGAAGAACGCCGACGCGACCTGACCAAGCAATGCAACAAGGAGGCCGAGGAGACCAAGGTGGCCATCCGCAACGCCCGGCGCGACGGTATCGACAAGTTGAAGAAGGCCATCAAGGACGGACTGTCCGAAGACGTGGAAAAAGACGCCGAGGCCGACCTGCAGAAAGTACACGACAAGATGGTGAAAAAGGTCGAGGAACTGCTGGCCGCCAAGAACAAGGAAATCATGACCGTCTGAGAAACGGCAACCGCGGAACGGCGGCTGACAGACGGCCATCAAAACGCTACCGACAGATATGGACAAAGAACGGAACAGGACACAGGGCGCACCGCCCGCCGTGGTCCGCACGACGGGCATCGTGGTGCGGACCACGGGCAGCAGCTGCGTGGTGCGTACCCCGCAGGGCGAGTTGCTGGAGTGCAGGGTGAAAGGCAATTTCAGGCTGCGCGGCATCCGCTCCACCAATCCCGTGGCCGTCGGCGACCATGTCAGCCTGTCGGGCACGCCGGGCAGCGACGTCTGCTTCATCACCGAAGTGGCCGACCGCCGCAACTACATCGTGCGGAAAGCCTCCAACCTGTCCAAACAAAGCCATGTGCTGGCCGCCAACCTGGACCTGGCCGTGCTGGTCGTGACGATGGCGCGGCCCGAAACCACAACTACGTTCATCGACCGCTTTCTCGCTTCGGCCGAGGCCTATCGCGTGCCCGTCGTGCTGGCTTTCAACAAGACCGACGAGCTGTCTGCCGACGAGCGGGAACGGGCCGAAGACCTGCAGGCCCTTTACCGCGGCATCGGATACGAGTGCCACGCCGTGAGTGCCCTGAGGGGCGACGGCGTGGATGCCTTGTGCGCCGCCATGCAGGGCAACGTGTGCCTGCTGGCCGGACACTCGGGCGTAGGAAAGTCCACCCTGCTCAACCGTCTCGTGCCGGGAGCGAACGCCCGCACGGCCGAAATCTCCGAAGCCCACGGCACGGGCATGCACACCACTACATTCAGCGAACTGTACGACCTGCCCGGCGGCGGCTCGCTCATAGACATTCCCGGCATCAAGGGGTTCGGCACGTTCGACATGGAGCCTGAGGAAATCCACCACTACTTCCGCGACATTTTCCGCCTGTCGTCCGAATGCCGGTTCGGCAACTGCACGCACCTGCATGAGCCGGGATGCGCCGTGCTCCGGGCACTCGAGGAGGGACGGCTGGCGCTTTCGCGCTACACTTCCTATCTTTCCATGCTCGAGGACAAGGACGAGGGAAAATACCGGGCCGCCTTCTGACGGCGGCTACCGTGGCGGGAACCACGGAATGCAAACCTGTAAAAACTACCTGTTATGATACTGACCGTAATAATCATTGTGGCCGTTCTCACCTTTGTGCTGGGACTGCTCGAAGTGTATGTAGTGCCCGGTTTCGGCGTGGCCGGCGTGTGTTCGGCGCTCTGCGCCCTGGCCGACATTCTGATTATCGGCTACGAGTACGGGCCGGTATCCGCCGTCATGGCCCTGTTCGTCGCCATCATCGTGCTGGGCCTCATGCTGTGGGCGGTCAGCCGCTCGAAGACGCTGGACCGGCTTTCGCTCGACAGCGCCATCGAATCGACAAATGCCCGGGCCGAACAGCTGTCCGTACGTCCGGGCGACGAGGGCCGGGCCTTGACGCGCCTTGCCCTTATCGGCAACGCTGAAATCGCCGGCAAGGTGGTCGAAGTGAAGTCGGAAGGAACATTTATCGACGAGAACACGCCCGTGGTCGTCGTGTCCGTGAACGAAGCCCTGGTCATTGTCCGCCCGAAAGGCTGACACGCACTGCGCCACGGGCTATGCGGTCACGCAGCCGCCGAGAAGAAATGCGCTATGCCGGGCAGATGCGTCTTGATGAACGACACGACGAAGCCTACCACAATGGCATTGAGCACTACAATGTACCAGGCATGCGTGCCGCGCGCGGCAGGACGCAGCAGCGCGGGCAGGGACAGGCAGACCGCCATGACAGGACCTTGCGCCCACCAGGGCAGGAGGGGTAACGTGATGTAGAAAATAATTACCCCGACAAAAAGGTATTGCAGGAATACGGATAGGCAATATTTTCCCGGATAGCGGCGGGCGAGCAAGGGGACAATGTCAATGAGGGCCACGAACCCCGAAATAATAAAATAGGCTGTCAGCGTTTGCATGGTATGTCTCTGTTTGCGGCAAAGGTAATGCAAACCGTTTGAATAAGGGCACGCAATATTATTCTTTTTCTCGTTTTTCTCACTCCACGACAAAGAAAAACCGTTCCACGGTCCCGGAGAGACGCCCGCAGGCCTGTTTTCGGCCACATGAATAGCCGTTTCACGTCTGTACCGTGCCGATGCTTACACACTTTAACTTAACGCCTTTCTTCATAAGGCCGTTTTTTCTTATCTTCGCCCGACGTAACACAAATGCGGAAATACTTATGACGAACGGACGATTGCTTTGGGTGGACGACGAGATAGACATGCTCAAACCCCATGTTCTTTTCCTCCGGAAGAAGGATTATGAAGTCGTGACCTGCACCAACGGGAACGATGCCCTCGACTTGTGTCGCGAAAACGGCTTCGACCTCGTGCTGCTCGACGAGAACATGCCCGGACTGAGCGGTCTCGAGACTCTGGAAGGCATCAAGGAAATCCTGCCCGGCGTGCCCGTCGTCATGGTCACCAAGAACGAGGCCGAGGACCTTATGGACCAGGCCATCGGCTCTAAGATAGCCGATTATCTCATCAAGCCAGTCAATCCCAGCCAGATTCTGCTCACACTCAAAAAGCTTGTCCACCGCAGCGAAATCGTGCAGGAGGTCACCGAGACCGGCTATCGCAAGGATTTCGGGCGCATCGGTATGCAAATGGGCGAGAACCTGACCCCCGACGAGTGGATAGAACTTTACAAGCGGCTTGTGAAGTGGGAAATAGAGCTTTCCGGAGTGGACGGAGCCATGAGTGAGATGTTGCAGATGCAGAAAGAGGAGGCCAATCAGAACTTTGCGAAGTTCGTACGCCGCAACTACGAGCAATGGATTGCCTCGCCCGAAAGCCGGCCCCTCATCAGCCCCGACGTTTTCAAGCGCACGGTTTTCCCGCGCCTCGACGCCGGACGGCAGGTCTTCGTGCTGGTGCTCGATAACTTCCGCTTCGACCAGTGGCGCGTGCTGGGAGACGCGCTTTCGCCGCTCTTCGACATCGATGAGAACCTGTATTTCAGCATTCTCCCTACATCCACGCAATACGCCCGCAACGCTTTGTTCGCCGGAATGACGCCCCTGCAAATCCGGGAGCATTATCCCGACCTCTGGGTGGACGAGGAGGAAGAAGAAGGCAAGAACTTGAACGAAGAAGCCCTCATTGCGCGACAACTGGAACGCTTCCGCCGGCGCGAGAAATTCACTTACCACAAACTGAATGACTCTCAGGCCGTGGAACGTCTGCTTTCCGGCTTCAGCACACTCGTGCATGTGCCGCTCAACGTGCTGGTCATCAATTTTATCGACATACTTTCGCACGCGCGGACCGAATCCAGGATGGTGCGGGAGCTGGCTGCCAACGAGGCGGCCTATCGCAGCATCACCTTGTCGTGGTTCAGACACTCGTCCATCAGGGAACTGTTCACGCGGCTGGCGGCCGTGGACTGCGACATCGTCGTAACGACCGACCACGGCAGCATCCGCGTCGGCTCACCCGTAAAGGTAGTGGGCGACAGGAACGTGAACACGAACCTTCGCTACAAGTTAGGAAAAACTTTAAGCTACAATCCCAAGGAAGTATTCGAGGTACGCTCGCCCAAGCGCTTCGGACTGCCCGCGCCCAACCTTTCCACAACATATATCTTTGCACAAAACGACCGTTTCTTCGCTTATCCGAACAACTATAATTATTATGTGTCCTACTACAAGGACACGTTCCAGCACGGAGGAGTATCCATGGAAGAAATGATTGTACCGCTCGTCACGCTCAGGCCCAAGCTGCGCTGAACTATCTCCGGCCCGCGGCGGCCTTCCCCTTGAGCAGCCGGCGCGCCGTCTCGATAATGGTGTCGGAGGTGCGGGCATAATCCTCCGAGGTGATGTCCACCTTCACGTCGGGCGCTATCCCCGCTTCGGTAAGCCGCATGTCGCGGTCATAGATGGGGCATGCGGAAAAACGTACCTTCCATCCGTTCGGGAGTTCCGAGGTGAAAGGCATTCCCGCCCCGCCGCCTGTCATGTCGCCCACTATCGTAACGTCGGGCAGGCCTTTCATATACATCACGAAACAGTTGGTAGCGCTATAACTGCGGCGGTTGGTGAGCACGGCCACGGGCTTCTGCCAGCGCAGGCCCTTGAAAGGTTCGATGACCACAGGCTTAGGCTCCGAGAAGTCGCTGTGCCCGGGCCCTGTCTTGTGGCACATGTATCCGCCCACCGTCGGCGTGTTCACGAACAGCGAGGCCAGTTTTTGCGCCGCCGTAATCATTCCTCCTCCATTGCTGCGGACATCCACTATCATCGCGTCGCACATGGCCAGGCCGCGTATCAACTCGTGCAGGTTGCCGTCGCCGAAGCCCGCCTCGAACGAAGCGCAGCGCACATAGCCGATATTATCGTCGAGGATGCGGTATTTCAGTCCCGAGGCCACCATGTAGTCTTCGGCACGTCCCAGATAGGCACGCTCAAGCGAGTCGGAGAAATTCATGGGCCAGTCATCGTACCACGCACCATAGCGTGCCACGTCGTGAGGTGCATAGACATTGACGTGTCCGTCGCGCAATTCGAACGACATGTCGGCAAGCAGGTCGAACAACTGGCGTTCCGTCATGTTCTCGCTGACGGCCTGCGCGTAGCGGCCGTACACCTCGTTCCAGTCCAGTCCGCATTCGTCGCGTTTCAGGTCGAAGAAACAATAATGTTGGTCGAACGTGCTCCACATGGCCTCGAAGTTACCCCGGCGCGTATCGGCGGGAACGTCCTCGGTGATGCAGGACAGGAGCAGGCAGAACGGAAGAAGAAGGAGGCAGCACAGGGCCGGCAGCCGGCGAAACGGGATGGGGAATACAGGAGTACGGGTCATGGATTGCGGGACTTGTGGAAAATAAATGCGGGTGGCGGCCGGCGGTCACCTGATGAGGACAACGCGGCGCACATAACCGATGACGAACTGATTGTGCCAGGCATGGCGCTTGATATGATTGACGTCGCTCTGCCGGACATCGCCGATGTAACCTACGGAAAGCGTCGCGCCGAGGAGTTTCGCCGACAAGGTGGTCATGATGCGGGCGGACGGCGCGTTCAGCGGCCACGTGGCGCACACATTGTGCCCGCGGTGCCCGAGCGAGAACAGTTCATAATAGGACTGCCCGTAGTCCGGGCTGAACATCAGTCCGGCCAGCGGCACGTCTATCTGCGTCAGCCACGCGAACTTCCGGCGTACGATGCTGAAACCGTATTCCGCCACGCCCGACAAGGCGATGTCGGCTTCGAGACGCCCCTGTGCCGGATTGTTTCCGTTGCGGGTGTTGTAGGTGAAGCCCGTGACCGCTTCCAGCAGGCCGCCGATGCCGATGCGCAGCCCATGGGCCGGGTGGAAGTTGTAGTGCCATCCGCCGGCCGCGGACAGGTTTCCCTCCCACTCCTTGCCGTCGTCGGTGGGCGAATGCAGGTAAGCGCCGCGCGCGGAAAAGACGCCCGTGACCGTAACCCTGTCCCTGCCCCAGCGGGCGGGCCGTTCGGAACGATGGAATACGGACAACGCCGGTCCGGCGTACTCGAACGGCGACAGATAAGTATCGAGCGCGTTCATGCGCCCCGCGCCGAAAAGCCACTGGTGCGTGGTGGGCGGCCGCAAGACGGAGTCGGCGGCGACGGTCTGCGGCGCGGCGTCGGCCGTGCCCAGCATGAACACCGCGGCCGCGAGGAGAAGACGTACGAATGTGGCGGTATGTTTTTCCATCGGGCACAAAGGTACGAAAAAACGCGGGATGCTTTTTTCTTCCCGCCGCAAGTTTTCATGAAAATGCCGCCAAAAATTTTAGGAGTTCGGATTTTTGGCTAACTTTGCTTCTGTCAGTACCGCGCGGCGCGGCATCCGGCTGCGGCGCCCGGGCACGACGGCACGATTACAACCAACAAAACAATATCAAAACCATGGCACAAATTCCCGAATTCAAGTATGCGCCCATGTTCCAGATGGGCAAGGACGACACGGAATACTATCTGCTGACGCGCGACCACGTGTCGGTGGGCGAGTTTGAAGGCAAACCCGTCCTGAAAGTAGAGGCAGAGGGTATCACCAAGATGATAAACCAGGCTTTCCGCGACGTATCGTTCCTGTTGCGCCGCGCCCACAACGAGCAGGTGGCGAGTATCCTTTCCGACCCCGAGGCTTCGGACAACGACAAGTATGTGGCGCTGACCTTCCTGCGCAACGCCGAAGTGGCGGCCAAGGGCCAGCTGCCCCTTTGTCAGGACACGGGTACGGCCATCGTACACGGTGAGAAAGGCCAGCAGGTATGGACGGGATTCTGCGACGAGGAGGCCATCTCCTTAGGTGTATACAAAACCTACACGGAAGAGAACCTGCGCTATTCGCAGAACGCCCCGCTGTCGATGTATGAGGAAGTGAACACCAAGTGCAACCTGCCCGCGCAAATCGACATCGAGGCCACCGAAGGCATGGAATACAAATTCCTGTGCGTGACCAAGGGCGGCGGCTCCGCAAACAAGACTTACCTGTACCAGGAGACCAAGGCCATCCTCAACCCCGGCACCCTCGTGCCCTTCCTCGTGGGCAAAATGAAGACACTCGGCACGGCGGCCTGCCCGCCCTACCACATCGCCATCGTCATCGGCGGCACATCGGCCGAGAAGAACCTGCTCACGGTGAAACTGGCCTCGACCCATTACTACGACAACCTGCCCACGACGGGCGACGAGACGGGACGCGCCTTCCGTGACGTGGAACTCGAGAAACAACTCCTCGACGAAGCGCACCGCATCGGTCTGGGCGCACAGTTCGGCGGCAAGTATTTCGCCCACGACGTGCGCGTGGTACGCCTGCCCCGCCACGGCGCCAGCTGCCCCGTAGGCTTGGGCGTATCGTGCTCGGCCGACCGCAACATCAAGTGCAAGATAAACCGCGACGGCATCTGGATAGAAAAGATGGACGACAACCCCGGCTCGCTCATCCCCGAGGAACTCCGCGCCGCCGGCGAGGGAGAGGCCGTCCGCATAGACCTGAACCGGCCGATGCCCGAGATTCTGGCCGAACTCGCCAAGCACCCCGTCTCGACACGCCTCTCGCTCAACGGAACGATTATCGTGGGACGTGACATCGCGCACGCCAAAATCAAGGAACGCCTGGACCGCGGCGAAGAGATGCCCGAATACCTGAAGAACCACCCCGTCTATTATGCCGGACCCGCAAAAACGCCCGCCGGAATGCCTTGCGGCTCGATGGGTCCCACCACGGCGGGCCGCATGGACCCGTATGTAGACCTCTTCCAGGAGCACGGCGGCTCGATGGTCATGCTGGCCAAGGGCAACCGCTCGCAGGCCGTGACCGACGCCTGCCGCAAACACGGCGGCTTCTACTTAGGCTCGATAGGCGGACCGGCGGCCATCCTCGCACAGGAGAACATCAAGCACATCGAATGCGTGGAATATCCCGAACTGGGCATGGAGGCCGTGTGGAAAATCGAAGTGGAAAACTTCCCTGCCTTTATCTTAGTGGACGACAAGGGCAATGATTTCTTCCAGCAGATAAAGCCCCGTTGCGCCGGCTGCAAGTGACAGCGGCGGCCATAAGCATCGTGCGCCGGACTTCCCCCGAGGTCCGGCGCATTTTATTAAGCCCAGAGACACGCAACATTAACATTTTTAACTTTTCTGCACTTTTCCGGAGCGCCTACATGCCATGTAGGAAAGACTACATGCAGGGCCGGACAAAACCACAAGCCATGTAATTCCGCCTACATGGCTTGTAGTTTTTCCCATAATAGGGACAGTTTCCCCCTGCAACGGGCTTACGAATACGAAAAAAGGACGGTTTCAAGCCGTCCCCCGCATTTCTGCAATGCAAATATACAACATTTTTCGCCCGAAAGCAAGAAGTGTTAAAATCGCAATATCATTGTCGCACGTTGTAACGGACCACCCGCACGTAGGGACGCGATTCATCGCGTCCGCAAGGATGTACATCGAGTAAAATCCCCAATCTCCCCTGCGGACGCGATGAATCGCGTCCCTACAACACGGCATCCCGCCCCGAAAATGTTTTTTCCCGCACATATTCCCGGCTTTACGCCCCGACTTTCCCGGCTTTTTTGCGGTGTTGTGCGGACTTCGTACGCGGAAAAAAGCGCATTGTTTTATTTACTGATACTTTTTTCGTACTTTTGTTGCATGAAATCAGAAAAATCATGGGTATGCGACCGCTAAAGTTCCGCGAAATCCTGAAGCCCACGCTTTGGGGCGGCACTGACATAACGGCAATGAAGTCGCTCACGGCCTCCGGTGCCTCCATCGGCGAGAGCTGGGAGATTTCCGGCGTGCCCGGTGCCGAAACCCCCGTAGCCGGGGGCGAGTATGCCGGCATGACGTTGCGCGAACTCACGGCCCGCTTCGGCGCGGAACTCGTGGGCGCGGAAAACCTGCGGCGCTACGGCGACAATTTCCCCCTGCTGGTCAAATTTATCTCGGCCGCGCGCGACCTCAGCATACAGGTGCATCCCGACAACGCCATGGCGCGACGCCTCGGCCGGCCTTTCGGCAAGAGCGAGATGTGGTACATCGTGCGGGCACGCCGCGGTGCGATGATCTGTTCGGGCTTCAACCACGAGTTTGCGCCCGCCGACTTCACGCGGAGTCTTGACGAAGGCACGCTTTGCAACCACCTGCGCCAGCACGAAAGCCGGGCGGGCGATTGTTTCTTCATTCCCGCCGGACGCATCCACAGCATCGGCGCCGGAAACTTCCTCATCGAGGTGCAGCAAAGCAGCGACGACACGTTTCGCGTGTATGATTTCAATCGTGTGGACCAGAACGGGGAGCGCAGGCAGCTGCACGTGGACCTTGCCCGCGAGGCGCTCGACTACGAGTATGCGGACGACAACCGCACCAACTATCTTCCGGTCGTCAATCGCGCCGTCACGCTCATCGACCGCCCTGAGTTCACCACGCGGCTCTATCAGCTGGACCGCCCGCTGCGGGCCGATTATTCCGCCATCGACTCTTTTGTCATCTTTGTGGCTTTCGAAGGCTCGGCGCGCCTCATCGACGGCGACGGCAATGCCGTGTCGCTGCGCGCGGGTGAGTCGGTACTTTTTCCTGCCTCGAACGGAACGGTGGAGCTTATGCCCGGAGACGCGCACCCGTTCGGCTGTCTCGAGTGCTTCATACGCTGACGCCCTTTCGCGGCAGGACATCCAAACAGGCATTTATCATGGAAAATCATAACGGAAATACTTCTGCGCCCGCCGGAGAACTGTCTCTCGGCGAGCAGGTGCGCGACGTGAAGCGCCGCCTGCGGGGCGTGATGAACGGCACGGCCAGTGCGTCGATGCGCGACAAGGGTCTGGCCTACAAAGTCAATTTCGGGGTGGAGCTGCCCCGTCTGCGCGAGATGTGCGACGAGCTTACGCCCGGCTACGACCTGGCCGCCGCCCTGTGGAAGGAAGACATACGCGAGTGTCGCCTGCTGGCGGGGATGCTCATGCCGCCCGCGCGCTTCGATGCCGCATTGGCCGACCTGTGGGTGGAGCAGATGCGCTTCCCCGAGGAGGCCGAGTGCACCGTGCTGCACTTGTTCAGCCGTCTGCCCTACGCTTCCGAAAAAGTTTTTGAATGGATAGCGCGCGAGGAGCCTATGTTCCGCCTGTGCGGATGGCTGCTGCTGACACGTCTGCTCATGCAGGGCGCGCGCCTGTCGCCGCGTGACGCCGACGAGGTGCTGGACCACATTGCCGCGGAACTGCGCGGGACGGACCGCCCGGCGGCCAACGCCGCCCGCAAGGCCTTGTTGCGTTACATGGAGGCCGGGCCCGACGAGGAATGCCGCGGCGAACGGTTGCTGGAACGCCTCTGACCGCGCCTTTGCCGCATCCGGAAGCCCCTTTGTCTCGACAAACTTGTTTTTACCCTAAAGAAAAAACGACCGCCCCGCATGGACGGCCGTTTTTTTCTTGGACACTCCTTATATTATATAAGGTGTATGCCGTATTATATAAAGTGTGTTCCTATTTATAAAAGGTGTGCGCGCGCCTGTCCCGGCAGCCAGGTCGCCGCACCCGCCGGACGGTCACAGGCGGAAGTCCGCTCCGACCATCCAGGCGAAGCCCGGCTGGCGCACGTTGCCGATGTCGAAGTAGCGGCAGGCCGTCAGGTTCGTCAGGTCGGCGAATACCTCGTAGCGGTTGCCGAGCCAGCGCACTTTGCAGTCCAGCAGGGCATACGTGCCGTAGGGCTGCAGGCGGTTGGTGGCCGTCGCGCCGTCGTAGACCACGTAAGCCCCCTCGCGATGCTGCACGCGCAGCGACCAGACGGCCGACAAGCGCGCCGCAATGCGGTGGTCGAGCGTCGCGACGAACTTGTCGCGCAGGTATTCGAGGGCGTAGTTCGACTCGAAATAAGGTTGCGCGTCGCGGCGGTGCTGCCAGATGTGCGCATAAGCCACCGTCAGGCGCGAGAGCGGCTGGCGCGTGCCCAGAAGCCGGTCCAGGTCGAGCGCGGCCGTCATGTTCGCGCCCATGTTGTCCAGGTCGAAACTCCGTGCCCGGTACTTGTCGTCGGCGGTCAGCATCACCCAGTCTATCATGTGGCTGCCCCGGTTGTAATAAGCCTTTACGCCTACCGTCAGGAAGCGTCCTGCGAAATCCGCCCCCACACGGAAGGCCGAGCACTCCTCGGGTGCGAGTCCGATGTTGCCTTCCAGCGTCTCGCTCTTGTACCACAGGTCGGTGAAGGTGGGCAACCGCAGCGAGCGGTTCCACGATGCGAAGAGCCGCCAGTGCTTGTCGGGCCTGAAACTCACGTCCACGCCCGGATAGAACCTGAATCCGCGCGGCGCGGCCGTGTTCCGCTGCGCCATTACGCCCGCCGACAGCGTCCAGTCGCGCAGCACGACGTTATGTTCAAGGAAGAAACTCACGTTCGTGCGGTTGTCGCGCTTCGTATAAAGGATGTCGTCTTCGCCACGTACGGGAAACCACTGCGTCTCGTCCATCTCGCGGCCCAGCGATGTGCTGTAAATGCCCTCTTCGCGCACTTCCGCGCCCATGGCCGTGCGGCCCAGCGCCCACTGCGTCCACGCATTGAGCGTCGCGGTGTAGACATCGCCGCGATGGAAGTTCTCTCCCTTGTGCGTATCGCGCACCAGCTGGTAATGGTCCACGTTGCGCAGCCACGAAACCTGCGGCGCCAGGTGCACGCGCCCCTTGCTCTCGGCCCTGACCGACATGAAGTAGCGCCGGGTAGCCTCCCACTGGTCCGGATAAGCCGCCGAGTAGAAAGTGTTTGCCCCGAAATCGCTCACGCTCACGCCGGCCTGTGCGTCGATGCGCAGTGCCGCGTCGTCGTATCGGCCCTGCCAGTAGAACTTTCCGCCGCCGAAGTCGCCGTTGTCCACCAGTCCGTCGGAGCGTCGCCAGCTTCCGCTCACCGAGGTGCTGAATGCGCGCCCGAAGTTGAGGCTTGTGCGCGCCTCTCCCTGCACCGTGCCGCGGCTGCCGGCCGAGACCGACGCCTCGAACGGGCTTTTGCCGCCGCGCGTCACCACATTGATGGCTCCGCTGAAGGCTTGGCTGCCGAACACACGCGAGGCTGCGCCCTCGAGAATCTCGATGCGCTCGATGTCGGAAAGGTTTAAGGGAAATTCGGCCGCGTTGTGGCCGGTCTGGGGATTAGTGACGGCGACGCCGTTGATAAGGATAGTGATTTGGTCGAACGTACCTCCGTCGATGCTGATGTCCGTCTGTAAACCAAAACCGCCGCGCTGCCGGACATCTACGCCCGCGGCCAGTTTGAGCAAGTCGTTGATACTCGCGACGCCCGCGGCATCCAGCTCGCGCCGGGTGAGGGTCGTCACCTGTCGTGCCGCCACGTCGGCGGCCATGGGTGCGCGCGAAGCCGAGACTATCGCCTCGCCGAGCCGGGTCGTGTCGGCAGCCAGTCCGGCCGAAGCCTTGTTTCCGTCAATCATGTGTACGGACTGTGCCGCCAGCCTCGGGGCTGCGCTGTACAAGGTGGCTATGCCGAGCACGCCGATGCGCATTTCCCGTCCCAGACAAGCGAAGAGCGCGTAGCCTTTGCGGCTGAAGTGTCTGAACACCCGTGTCCCGCGCATGTTTGTTTGTAAGGATGACATTTGTTTTTTGAGATTTGATAAAATGAATAATGGGCCTGCGGAGCGGTTCGTGCCGGGATGCCCGCTCCGGAAAGGCGGTGCAAAGGTACGAAAAATATTTTTGGGAAATCCCGCCCCGCCGCCGGCGCGCAAAAACACGGCCGCCCGTCCGCCGCATGTCGCCGCCTGATGCTCGTACAAAAGGGCCTGTGCCCTGTAAATATACGGCCGGGTGAAAATACTGCGCGGTCTGTGGTTCCGTCCCTGCGCATACAACTATCAAGGCCTTGCCCGAAACAGGCAAAGTCTGTTTCGGGCAAGGCCGTCCGTATCTGCCGAGAACTTTACTGTACGAGTGCTTTCTCCAGCGCTTCGCGCATTTTTTCCAACGAGCCTGCTCCCCAGCCCGAGAAGGAGGTGATGTATTTCCCGTTGCGGTCGTACACCACATAATGCGGTATGGCGCCTCTGTAGTCCGGTATGTTCATCAGCTTCAAGTCCTTGTTGGTTATGCGATAGTGGCTGCCCGTATGGAGTTCCATCTGTTTCGTCCATGTCTCCAAGGGGGAAGTCTCGTCCGTGATGTAGACGAAATCCACGCCGCGCGCACCCATTTCGGCCTTGAAGGCCTCCATCTCCTTCATGCCCTGCATACACGGGCCGCACCAAGTAGCCCAGAAGTCCATCAGTACGGCGTGCCCGGCATGAGAAGCCAGTATCTGCGACAGATATGTTGTGGCGTCCGAACCTTCCAGGCTGCAGATGTCCGATTGACGCTCGTTCTGCCTGCGGAGCAAGGCTTCCGCTTTGTCGTTCAAGCCGCGGAGCAGCGGCCGGTAGAGCGTATCGATTTCCTGCCACTCCTTCTCCGTGCGCAAAGGCTGCATCATGTTGATGCGGTGCAAGGCATTTTTTGCCGTACGGTAATTTTCCATCCACCGGCCTACGGGTGTCGGCAGCAAACCGTTGGCTTCGAAGTACCCGTAATACTGTGTGTCGTTCACCAAATAGAGGCTCTTGAGCGTATGCGGCAGGCGCAGTTCGGCGGCATGGGGGTCGCGCAGTGTTATCTGTGCTTGGAATGCCGCCATGGCCGCTGAGTCGGGCACTTCATGGGCGAACCTTTTGCTGAGAATGAAGTGTTGGTTGCGGGCAGTGAGATATATGTTTTCCGACATCAGTCGCAGGAATTCCCGTTCGTCGTCCGAGAGTTTCTCTCCCTCTATTTCTTTCATGCGGGCCAAATGTTCCTGCCACTTGATGCCCGTATAGGTGTCAAAATCGTCCGCGACGTGGGCCTGACAACTGTCGTGCCGAAACGCAAAAAGCTTTTCCCTCCACAAGTGCTTGCCGGAACGCAGTTCGTCAGCCACTTCACAGCCGCCACGTCCCGAGCGATGCCTGCTGCGAAGAGTGGCTTCGGGCGCATCCAGTCCTTGTGCCATGAGGGCGGCACGGGCATAGAGGTCTATGTCCACATGGAGGCTGTCGCCGGGCTGGAGAATGATTTCGTACGGAACGCCTTGCGGGAACTCGCCATTGATGCGTATGGGGTAGAACAAGTCGAAGTCGAGACGGAAAGTGCCCTTCTGCATGTCCGCCTGATACTTGAAGTCCCAGCAGTTGTCTGTAAAACTTTGCCCGTTGCTGGTAAAGGCATAGTCCATGCTTGGGTCAATATAGCCCAACGCCTTTCCCGTCAGCACGGCATGGGCGCTCCGCAGCTGCGGCAGGGCTATGCTGCGGTCGCTGTGGTTCTTCCGTTGCGGCTTGAGTGCAGGCCGGTAGGCGCGGCCGTCGGTCCGGACACCGAAGAAGCGGTCTTTCCCGTTGGCCGTCTCTATCACGAGCGTGAAAGGTTCTTGTGGCTGCGGCAAGGCGGGGAACCGCATGGACAATACGTCGAACACCGGTGTCTTCCGGCCTTCTGCATCGATGCGGCAGGGCAGGTAGGCCTCTCCGGCCCGCAGGTCGCGCCGTTCGTCGGTACGTTCGTCGCACACTTCGCCGCCGACGAAGCGGAGCGTGTCGGCACCCTGCACTATATAAGCGCGGTCGAAGTAGACTGTACCCTTGTTCGAGGGGTCATGATGCCTATTGGAGTCGAATTGCAGATGCAGGGTCGTGGCTGCGGTCTGTAGTTCCAGACCGCAGAGGTCGTAACGTGCCGCTATACGCAAGAGCACTGCGGGCTTCTTTTGTTTCTTGCCGGCAGCTGTGGCCGTACACATGGCCGTTGCCGTCAGCAGGAACGGCAGTAGTCGGAGTAAGGTTTGGAATTTCATCGGTATGACATGTAAATTTTAGTCCTGCTTCGGAAATGCCTTAACTCCCGAAGAGGTATTGCAATATTACGAAAAAAATGCGGAAAACCATGGGCAGGTAATGAAAAAAGGTTCTCGGACATCCCGCCCCGCCGCCGGCGCGCAACAACACGGCAGCCCGTCCGCCCGACCGCAGGCCGGCGGCATATATGCCGGATTTGCGGCGGAGTGGCTTTAACATATTTAACCTTGGTTACGTAAATAAATGTAAACGGAATAGGCTTACGAAGACTCAGAAGGCATCTACGTGCGCGCGGATGGCTTTCGGGAAAAACGAAAAGGCATGTAGTTTTTCGCAAGATAGGGACAGTTTTTTCTACATGTGCATGTAGTTCAGCCCGTAACGCGCTTATTTACATGAAAAAAGGCGGTACGCGACCGCCTCCCTACATTTCCGTACCACAAAGATACAACATTTTTCGCCCAAAAGCAAGAAATGTTAAAATGGCTCGCGGCCGCGAAAAAGCGCGATAGGGCTGAGGATAAAAACTGCGTTTTTAATTTGTCACGACACTCGCCTTGTGCTATCTTTACATAAGATAAAATGCGGCTCGGCCGTGGCAAATACTAAAAACTGCGTTTTTAATTTGCCGCAGCACTCGCCTTGTGCTATCTTTGCCACGCGAAGATAACAGCGGCTCGGCAATCCAAATGGAAAAGCAGGCTTTCCCATTTGCCATTGCCTCGCCTTGTGCTATCTTTGTACATCTTATGCAGGAACAGAAGCCACATACCTATGCCGAAGTGCTCGTGCCGCTCACCGCGCCGGGCACTTACACCTACGCCATCCCCGCCGAACTGGCCGCGCAAGTAGGCCCGGGCTGCCGCGTCGTGGTCCCGTTCGGTCCGCGCCGCTGCTATACGGCCATCGTCATACGGCTGCACGACACGCCCCCCGCGCCGGGAATCACGGTCAGGGAGATAGCCGGCACGATGGGCGACGGACCGCTGCTGACACCCGGACAGATTGACTTCTGGATGTGGATGGCGACGTACTATCTCTGTACCCCGGGCGAGGTGATGCGGGCCGCGCTGCCGTCCGGCCTGAAATTGGAGAGCGAGACGCTGGTTGCGGCCGACAAGGACTTTTGCGGCCACGACGGGCTGACGCCCCGCGAGCGGCGTGTGCTCGATGCGGTGGCGCAGGACAAGGCCGTGAGCATCGAGATGCTCGAGAAGCGGCTCGCGGCCACGGGACTGCTGGGCGTGGTGCGCCGACTGATGGAGGCGGGTGCCGTCCGCGTGTACGAGGCCATGGGCCGCGCCTACCGGCCCCGCACCGAGACGCACATCCGTCCGGCCTCCGTCCTGCTGGAACCCGGCCGCCTGCAACGGGAACTCGAATCGCTGCGCCGCTCCGCCCGCCAGGCCGAGGTGTTGCAGGCCCTCTTCCGCCTGTCGGGCGCACAGGCCGCCGTGACGCTGGGCAACCCCGCCCTGCTTGAGGAAGTGTCGAAGCGCAGCCTGACGGAGTGTGTGCCGGGTGCCGACGCGGCCATCGCCGCCCTGCGCAAGAAGGGACTTGTCGAGACCTATGCCGTCGAGACCTCGCGGCTGAAGACGCCGAAAGCCGTCCCCGGCCTGCAGTCCCGCCCCCTGAGCGAGGCGCAACAGGGCGCGTTCGACGCCATCCTGCGCTGCTTCGCGGAGAAAGACATCTGCCTGCTCCACGGTGTGACTTCGAGCGGCAAGACCGAAATATACATCCGCCTCATCGAGCATGAACTCGCCGCTGGACGACAGGTGCTCTATCTGCTGCCCGAGATAGCGCTCACCACCCAGATTACCACGCGCCTCGGCCGCGTCTTCGGCGACCGCATGGGCGTCTACCACTCGAAATTCCCCGATGCCGAGCGCGTCGAGCTGTGGCAACGGCAGCTGACGCCGCAGGCCTTCCCGCTCATCCTCGGGGTGCGCTCTTCCGTCTTCCTGCCTTTCCGCAACTTGGGGCTGGTCATCGTGGACGAGGAGCACGAAACCAGTTACAAACAGCAGGACCCCGCCCCACGATACAATGCCCGCGACGCCGCACTGGTGCTTGCACGCCGCTGCGGGGCGAAGACGCTGCTCGGAACGGCCACGCCCTCGCTCGAGACCTACCGCAATGCCGTCGTGACGGGCAAGTACGGCTACGTACACCTTGACCGGCGCTTCGGCGACGTGCTGTTGCCCGAAATCGTCGTGGAGGACGTGAAGGAACTGCGCCGCAAAAAACTGATGAAGTCCCTCTTCTCGCCGCGCCTGGCCGAGGAAATGCGCCGCGCCCTCGCGGAAGGCGAGCAAATCATACTCTTCCAGAACCGCCGCGGCTATTCGCCGGTGCTGGAGTGCCGCACATGCGGATGGACGCCACGGTGTACGGCCTGCGACGTGACGCTCACGTTCCACCAGAACATCAACAAGCTCGTGTGCCACTATTGCGGCAACACCTACGACCTGCCCCGCGCCTGCCCCAACTGCGAGGACTCGGAACTGCGCGACATCGGCTACGGCACGGAAAAGGTGGAGGCCGCCGTACGCGCCGCCTTTCCCTCGGCACGCACGGCGCGCATGGACCTGGACACCACCCGCACGCGCACGGCTTACGAGAAAATCATACACGACTTCCAGGCGGGGGCGACGGACATACTCATCGGCACGCAGATGGTGACGAAAGGGCTCGATTTCGACCGTGTGCGCGTCGTGGGCATACTGAGTGCCGACCAGATGTTGGGGCAGCCCGACTTCCGCGCCTACGAACGGGCGTTCCAGATGATGTCCCAGGTGGCGGGGCGTGCGGGCCGGCGCGGCCGGCGCGGCATTGTCGTGCTGCAGACGCGGCAGGCCGACCTGCCGGTCATAGCCCAGGTGGTCGGGAACGACTACGAGGCGATGTTCCGCAGCCAGTTGGTGGAGCGTGACCTGTTCCGCTTCCCCCCGTTATACCGGTTGATAGACATTTACCTGCGCCACCGCGACGAACGGGTGTGCGACGCGGCGGCACGTGCCCTTGCGGAACTGCTGCGCCCGCACTTCGGCGACGACCTGCTGGGCCCCGACCGCCCGGTGGTAGGCCGCATCCGCGCGCAATACATCCGCAAACTCATGCTCAAGCTGAAACCGGAACTGTCTGCCCGGGGCGTGCGGCGCACCTTGTCGGCCGCGCGCGACGTTCTGGCGGCCACGCCCGCCTACAAGGCCGTCGGCATTTACTTCGACGTGGACCCGCTGTGACGGGCCGCCCGGGATTTTAACACAATTTGCTTTTCGGCGGAAAATGTTGTATCTTTGTGGTACGGAAATGTAGGGAGGCGGTCGCGTACCGCCTTTTTTCGTGTAAATAAGCCCGTTACGGGCCGATTTACATGTACATGTAGAAAAATTTAGAAGCAGCCTGCGCAAAAATACATGCCTTCCATTTTGAAATGGAAGCAGTCCGCGCGCGAAAAGATGCCTTCTATGCCCTCGTAAGCCTATTCCGTTTACATTTATTTACGTAACCAAGGTTAAAAATGTTAATGTCAAAACGCACCGGCCCGCCGTCGGGAAGATGTGGACGGCGGGCCGGAGGTTTCGGCACGGAGGCCGTTTCGGCTTTACCAAAAGTATTTTTCCTTTTCCTCAGAATATGACAAACGAGGTCGCGGCGGGCGGCGCGCAGGTTCAGAACCGTTCGTCGCGGAAGGTGGATGCCGGCAGTCCGGCCGCGTTCTCGAGGTTGGCATCCGTATAGGGCCGCCAGCCGTAGCGCACGGCACAGGGCTCTTTCACCCCGTCGGCCGTCACGATGACGGCATTGCCCTCGATGCGGGCCTCGGCCGCGTGGTACAGTCCGTCCGCCCCGGCCACCTCGAAGCCGCGCAGGCTGTCGCCGGCCGCCCGCAGTCCGTCGGCAAAGTCGAACTTCAGGCGCAGGCTGCGGCCCTCGCGCGTGAAGGTCCTGTATGCGGGTCCCGAAGGCACGACGTCGCGCCCGTAGGTGTGGCACAGGGCCGACGACGCCAGCCGCTCGCCGATTTCACGCTTGTGGCGCGGATGCACATCGTTGGCATCGCCGCGGTCGGAAGACACGGCCATCCACGTGAAGGGCAGCCGCTCGGCCAGACGCCGCTGGCTGTCGCGGAAGTGCGGCCACGACGGGCGCGTGGCTATGCTCGAAAGCTGCACGAAGTGGAAAGGCAGTTGCTCGTTGTCCCAATACCGCCGCCAGCTCTTCTCGAGCAGGGCGAACGAACGCTCGTGCAGTTCCACGTTGTGGGCGTTCGATTCGCCCTGATACCAGATGACGCCGCGCAGGGGATAGTGTTCGAGCGGCCGGATGGCGCATTCGAAGAGATAGGCCGGCTCGTAGGGGTGTCGCTGCTGGGGGTTGTCGCTCCGCTTCGTGTTGAACTTCGCGCGGCCGCGCACCCAGTCCTGCAGGTGGTCGTTGTTCTTCCAGTTGCGCAGCACGGCGGGGAAATCGTTCTCCAGTGTAGTGCGGTCTATCCAGCTTTCCGTTTCCGCTCCGCCCACGGCATTCGAGATGAGGCCCACGTGGCAGCCGAGGCTGTCGGCCAGTACGCGCCCGAAGTGCAGGCCTATGGCCGAGAACCCGGCGGCACCGGCCGAGTTGCAGCGTTCCCAGCGGCCCGGGAGCACGTAGAGCAGTTTATTGACCGAGTCCAGGCGCGCCGAATCCCACTCGACGGCATACGTAGGTACGATGGAAGGCATGTTGTACAGGTGGACGCGCGAGAGCGTGTCGGCGGCTGCGATGTCCTCGGCCGCGGTTGCGATTTCGCGCAGGCGCAGTTCCATGTTCGACTGGCCGGAGCAGAGCCACACCTCGCCCATCCAGATGTCGCGGACGGTGCGTTCGCCGCTCTTGGCCTTGACGCGCAGTTCGTAAGGGCCGCCTGCGGGCTGCGGTCCGAAGGGTACGCTCCACCGGCCGTCGGGTCCGGCCGTCACGGTCTGTTTCCGCGCGAGGAAAGATACGGTCACGCGCTCGCCGGCGTCGGCCCGTCCGCTGATACTGAAGGGTCGTTCGCGCTGCATGACCATCCCGTCGCCGTAGGTGGCGGGCAGGGACAGTCCGCCGTAGTCTCCCGTGAGCGCACCATATACGGTACGCGCCAGTATGCCCGCGCCCTCGGCGTCGGGGTGCAGGGCGTCGGGGAACAGGTCGGGGCGGCAATGGAGCGGCCCGTAGAGGTCGATGAGTCCCGTGCCGGCCGTGCGCGCCACCTGCTCGATGCGCTGCTGTATGAGCGCGTGCCAGTCGCGCGTGCCGCTCTCGAAGCGGTGATGGCCGTGGAAAATCGGCGTCATGCGGCATATCCAGATGCGTGCCTGCGGGTTGGCCGTGCGGAACGAGTCGATGAGCGCGCGGTAGTCGGGGATGAAGTCGTCGGCGTGCTGCGGCCAGTTGCGCGGGTCGGTGTCGTTGAGTCCGAGATGTATGACCACGAGGTCCGCCTTGAAGTCAAGCGCGTCGCGGAACTCGGGCAGGCGGTCGTAAGGGTTGTGTCCCTTGCGCAGGAGTGTCGCCCCCGAGTGTCCGAAGTTGCGTACGTCGTACGTTTCGCCCAGCATCTGTTGCAGCTGTGCGGGATAGGACGTGTGTTCGCGGTCCTTGAGCAGATAACCGTAGGTCACGCTGTTGCCGACACAGGCCACGCGGATTTTTTCGCGGGCCTGTCCCGCCGCGGCCAGCAGGCAGACGAGCGACAGGAGCAATGTTCTTTTTATTTTCATGGTAAAAACAGAAATTAAATGTATGGTTCTTTTACGGAATAAGCCTTGCCCGTACGGTTACCGGGCGGGCAGTGTGGTGCGCCACAGGCGTACGGTGTAGACGGCGATGTGTACGAGCCCGAAGACGACGGCTATGACGAGCATGGTCTTGTCTGCCGCCCAGCCCGTGCCTTGTTGGTGCCAGAAGCCCGTGATGATGCACAACGACGACAGGCCCAGTGCCAACAGATTGAGCACTGTCATGCCCTTGCGCCGCCGGTCGTCGCCCGGTTCGAGCCGGCTGTGCCGAACGCCGTAGGCACTATATATGTCCAGGCCTATGAGCATCCAGAGTACTAGGCGTATCCACGTGTCGGCCGGCAGGAAAATCATCAGGCTCAGGCATGTGAGGATGCCCGCCACGGGGATGAACGGTACCAGCGGCGTGCGAAAGGTACGGGGCACGTGGGGCATCGTCTTTCGCACGATGAGAACGCCGGCGCACACGAGGGTAAAGGCCAGCAGCGTGCCGATGCTCGTCATTTCGCCCGCGATACGCGCCGGAACGACGGAGCCGAGCGAGGCCACCACGAGCATACAGATGACGTTGTTGCGGGCCGGCGTGCGGAACCGGCCGTGAATCTTCGAGAAGACGGGTGGAAGCAGACCGTCGCGGCTCATAGACATGAAGATGCGGCTCTGCGCCATGAGCAGCACGAGGATGACGGAACAGTAGCCGAAGAGAATGGCCAGCATGACCGCCTTGTTGAGCCACGGGAATGCCGGGACAACGGCGCCTGTCGCGTCGGGTCGTCCCATGTGTTCCACGGCTACGGCCACCGGGGCTATGCCTTGTTGTCCCGCAAACTCGGTGTAGTGGGCCACACCCGTCATGACGTGGCCGAATAGCACGTAGAGAACGGTGCATATCAGCAGGGACAGGAGGATGCCCAAGGGCATGTCGCGCTTCGGATTGCGGGTCTCCTGCGCCGCAGTGCTGACGGCGTCGAAACCAAGAAAGGCGAAGAAGACGATGGCTGCACCCCTAAGCACGCCGCTCCACCCGAACTCGCCGAGGTTCCCCGTGTTCTGGGGGAGATAAGGTACGTAGTTGGACGTGTCGATGTAGCGCCAGCCGAGCACGACGAACAGGACAATGACGGCTACCTTGAGGGCCACGATGATGTTGTTCACCCGTGCGCTCTCCCGTGTGCCGCGTATGAGGAACAGGCTCATGACCAGGACGATGCAGGCGGCGGGCACGTTGATGATACCCCCGTCCCACGGACAGGCGGTAAGGCTTTGCGGCAGCACGATGCCCATACTCCCGAGGAACTTCACGAAATATTGGCTCCACGAGATGCTGAGGGTGATGGCCGCGACCGTGTATTCGAGCACGAGGTCCCAGCCGATAATCCACGCTATCAGCTCGCCCATGGTGGCGTAGGAGTAGGTGTAGGCGCTGCCGGCTACGGGAATCATCGACGCGAACTCTGCATAACAGAGGCCCGCAAAGGCACATCCGATGGCCGCAATGGCGAAGGAAAGCGTAATGGCCGGCCCGGTGTAGGCCGCGGCCACGGTTCCGGTGATGGAGAAAAGGCCGGCGCCGATGATGACGCCCACGCCGAAGGCAATCAGCCCGACAGGACCGAGCACGCGGCGCAGGGACGAGCCGCCCGACTCGGCGGCTTCGGACATGAGAGTGCCGAATGGCTTTTTGATAAATATACCCATGATGAAATAAACCTGTATGCCGCCACTTGCGGCCTTGCAAAGTTAAGAAATGTTTGCAGAAAAGACTCCGCATTCGGCATTTTACTTCTCCGCAGGTGCGGCTGTGGCCCGGCCGGCGGCCGCCGAATGCCTGCGGGAACGGACGTGGCGCGTCAATAATGAGGCCTTTTCAAAAAAAAATCGTATATTCGCAGCTGTAAGACAAGGCCGGCGCCTCGTGCAGGGCAGGAGGACGATTGCGGCCGTACAACAACGAAAGATTAAGCACAACATGGGATTACTGGAATTCAACAAACTGCCGATAAACACGCTGGTCGGCGCCGATTGGAAGACATTCAGGGCCATTACCGACGGACGTGAGATTGACCGGGCCTGGCGTAGCAAATACAGACTGACCAAAGCCGTATGCCGGCTCCTGTCCACGCTCGCCCCGATACAGGAACGGCGTTACCGGAAACTATTGGCCGACAAACCGCTTGAGCATGCGCCCGTCTTCATCCTCGGGCACTGGCGCAGCGGAACTACATTCGTGCACAACGTGCTGTCGTGTGACAAGCACTTCGGCTACAATACGACCTACCAGACCGTATTCCCGCACCTGATGATGTTCGGGCAGGGATTTTTCAAGAAGAACATGTCATGGCTCATGCCCGACAAACGGCCCACCGACAATATGGAACTGGCCGTAGACCTGCCGCAGGAGGAAGAGTTCGCGCTAGCCAACATGATGCCTTATACGTATTACAACTTCTGGTTCCTGCCCAAGTACCAGCAGGAGTATTGCGACCGCTACATGCTCTTTGAGAACATCAACGAGGAGGTGTTGCGCGTGTGGGAGGATACGTTCAAGAAACTCATACGCATATCCCTGTGGAACACGGGCGGCACACAGTTCCTCTCAAAGAACCCTCCGCACACCGGACGTGTGCGGGAACTGGTGCGCATGTTCCCGGATGCGAAGTTTATCTACCTGATGCGCAACCCTTACACGGTCTTCGAATCGACGCGCTCGTTCTTTACGAACACCATACAGCCGCTCAAGCTGCAGGAGTTCAGCGATGCGCAAATCGAAGAGAACATCCTGAGCATCTATGCCAAGCTTTATCACAAGTACGAGGCCGACAAGCACCTCATCCCCGAGGGCAACCTCATCGAAGTGAAGTTCGAGGACTTCGAGGCCGACGCCTTCGGCATGACACGCCACATCTACGAACAGCTTTCCCTGCCGGGATGGGACGACGCGCAGACGGCCATCGCGCAGTACGTGGGGTCGAAGCGCGGTTACAAGAAGAACAAGTACCAGTACGAGCAGCGTACGCGCGACTTAGTGGAGAAAAACTGGAACTTCGCCCTCGAACAGTGGGGCTACAAGCTCTGAATACGGGCGCAGGCCGCGGCCTGAACCGCCGCCCGGACCATTTACGAAAGGCCACATGGCATATACGGACGACCGTATGCCCATGCGACCTTTCTCCGCCCTGTCCCCTTCTTCGCGGAACGCCTTTTCAGACCTTGGGAAACAGGCTTTGTAACTCTTTGATACTCATAAGCGAAAACTACATGCACATCTAAGAAAAACTATCATAGGGATAGTTTCGACTACAAGCCATGTAGTTTTTCCTACATGCACATGTAGTTTCCGAACCCCGTAACATAGGAAAAAAACGACCGCATGTCCGCAGGCGGAGAAAAGGCACCGTGTGCCCTTGGCCGCCGTCCCGCCACACCATATTATATATACGCGCGCGCGTAAGGCATCCACCGTTGCCCGACGGCCTCGCATTTTGGCGTAGAATACGGCGACGGGCATTTCGCACGCGGAAATATGCCCGGACATAACGGCATCGGCGGCGAAAAACGGACCTTTTGTCAATTTTTTTTCGTATTTTTGTCCGATACCTTGTTCTAAAGCGAAAAAACAACGTAACATGAGCGACGAAACGGCAAACACGCAAGAAGCCCACAGTACCTATCACGCGCCGGACGGCAACAACGAAAACATAAAACACCAGCTCACCGGCATGTACCAGAGCTGGTTCCTGGATTATGCCTCCTACGTCATACTGGAACGGGCCGTGCCGCACCTGGGCGACGGTCTGAAACCCGTGCAGCGGCGCATACTGCACACCATGAAGCGCCTGGACGACGGCCGCTACTCGAAAGTGGCGAACATCGTGGGGCAAGCCATGCAGTTCCACCCGCACGGCGACGCTTCGATAGGCGACGCCCTTGTGCAGCTCGGGCAAAAAGACCTGCTCATAGACTGTCAGGGCAATTGGGGTAACATACTGACGGGCGACGGGGCAGCCGCGCCGCGTTACATCGAGGCCCGGCTCTCGAAGTTCGCGCTCGACACGCTCTTCAACCCCAAGACGACGGAGTGGAAGCTGTCCTACGACGGACGGAACAAGGAACCCATCGCCCTCCCCGTCAAGTTTCCGCTGCTGCTTGCACAGGGAGCCGAAGGCATCGCCGTGGGACTTTCGGCCAAGATACTTCCGCACAACTTCGGCGAGCTTTGCGACGCGGCCATCAGCTACCTCGGCGGCGAGGAGTTCCGGCTCTATCCGGACTTCCTCACGGGCGGAAGCATCGACGTGGCACGTTACAACGACGGAATGCGGGGCGGCGCGGTCAAGGTCAGGGCAAAGATAGAGAAGCTCGACAACAAGACGCTCGCCATCCGCGAGATTCCTTTCGGAAAGACCACCTCGTCCGTCATAGACAGCATCCTCAAGGCCAACGAAAAGGGAAAAATCAAAATCAGAAAGGTGGACGACAACACGGCCGCCGAGGTGGAAATTCTGGTTCACTTGACACCCGGAACTTCGAGCGACAAAGCCATCGACGCCCTGTATGCGTTCACCGATTGCGAGGTCTCCATTTCGCCCAACTGCTGCGTCATCGACGACAAACGCCCGAAATTCCTCACGGTCAGCGACGTGCTGCGCCGCAGTGTGGAGAATACGAAAGACCTGCTGCGCAAGGAACTGCTCATACGCCGCGGCGAGTTGCTCGAAAGCCTGCACTTCGCGTCGCTTGAAAAGATATTCATCGAAGAACGCATCTACAAAGACCGCCAATTCGAGAACGCGAAAGATATGGATGCCGCCTGCGCCCACATAGACGAGCGGCTGACGCCTTTCTACCCGCAGTTCCTGCGCGAAGTCACCAAGGAAGACATCCTCCGCCTGATGGAAATCCGCATGGCCCGCATACTTAAGTTCAACAAGGACAAGGCCGACGAGCTGATAGCCCGCATCAAGGACGAGCTGGCCCGCATCGACCGCGACCTTGGCAATATGACGGAAGTGACGGCCAACTGGTTCAGGCTCATCAAGGAGAAGTATGCGGCCGACCATCCGCGCAGAACGGAAATCCGGTCATTCGACACCATCGAGGCCACAAAGGTCATCGAGGCCAACGAGAAGCTATATATCAACCGCGCCGACGGTTTCATGGGAACGGGTCTCAAGAAGGACGAGTTCGTAGAAAACTGTTCGCCCATCGACGACGTCATCATCTTCTACCGGGACGGCACGTACAAGGTGACACGTGTGGCCGAGAAAATCTTCATCGGCGAGACCGAACGCTCAAAAGCCGAAAAGAAGAAAGCGGAAGTCATCCACATCGCCGTATTTAAGAAGAACGACAAACGGACCATATACAACGCCGTCTACCGCGACGGGAAGAACGGCCCACACTATATGAAACGCTTCAACGTCACGGCAGTCACGCACGACAGGGAGTACGACCTGACGACAGGAGAAGCCGGCAGCCGCGTGGTTTACTTCACGGCAAATCCGAACGGCGAGGCGGAAGTGATAAAAGTGACGCTGAAACCCAATCCCAAGCTCCGGAGAATATTCTTCGACAAGGACTTCGGCGAAATTCTCGTCAAGGGAAGGCAAAGCCGCGGCAACCTGCTGACCAAACTCGACGTGCACCGCATCACGCTCAAGGCGCACGGCGCGTCTACCCTCGGGGGACGCAAAGTTTGGTTCGACCACGACGTGCAGCGCCTTAATTATGACGAGCGCGGGCAGTATCTCGGCGAGTTCCACACGGGCGATTCGGTGCTCGTCGTGCTGGAGAACGGCGACTTCTATACCACCAACTTTGACGTAAATAATCATTACGAGCCCACGGGAATACTGCTGGTCGAGAAATTCGACGAGCAAAAAGTGTGGAGCGCGGTACTTTTCGACGCCGACCAGCAGGGCTTCGCCTACGTGAAACGCTTCTGCTTCGAACGGGCCGCACAGGCACGCCGCCAGAACTTCCTCGGCGACAATCCGCAGTCGCGCTTCGTGCTGCTCTCCGCGCAGGTCTATCCGCGCCTGCTCGTCACCTACGGCGGCGCAGATGCCTTCCGCGAACCGATGGAAGTGGACGTAGAGTCCTACATCGGCGTGAAGAGTTTCAAGGCCAAAGGCAAACGACTGACTACCTGCGCCATCGAAAAGATTGAAGAGCTGGAACCGACGCGCTTCCCCGACCCGGAGGTGCCTGAAAGGGGCGAAGGCGAGGACAGCGCGACCGAAGAAGTCACCGCTGCCGCGGAAGAGAACCCCAACGACGTCATCGACGAGATAACCGGCCAGCTCAAACTTTTTTAATCCATCAAAAAAACGACCGACATGGACAACCGAACTTCCGGAAAGCGAAACAACGGAAAGGACAAAAGCCGTGGCAGGCGCCGTCTGCGCATCTGCCTCTACCTGCTCCTTGTGGCGGCGGTCGCGACGGCCGAATACTTTGCGGTGGCCGCCGTCTACGGAAACATGGCCTACAATGAGGTGATGCGACTGTGGGACTGCGGCGGCTCCATCGAGGCCAACCGACGCACTCCCGACCCGATATATCACGAACCGGTGCTTCCCGACGTGCCCGACACGCTTTTCGACGATTTTCCCGAGGAGGAAGACATCATCGACATCGGCGGCAATGACGCCGGGGCCGGCGAAACCGCCGCCGACTCGGTGGCCCAGGATTAATCCCCAAAGAGAAAAACATGAGAACCAATACATCCGCTTCATCCGGAAAGGCCCGTCGGACGGGCCGTACAGGCCGGTGGCTCGCCGTAGCCGGCACCATACTGTTGCTGACCGCCGTCTTTTTCATTGCCCGCCATGCGGGTACCGAGGCGGGACAGCAGTCCGCGCGCGACCGGATAGCGCAGGAAAACAACCTGACGGCCGGACCCGAAAGTCTGATACGGGAGTCCCGCTGACCGTCCCGCCGCAGTCGGCCGGCAAAATCGCGGTACGCGGCGGCAACATGCCGGGCTGACCGTCCCGGCAGCCTGAAAGCAACGAGAACATGCACAACGAGAACACCATGACACAGACCGGCGGAGGCGCACATGCGGGCAACCGTTCCGCCGTCGTGCCGTCGGACATCTGCATCGAGGGCGGACTTGACGCCGTATGGCGGGAAATCGGAGAGGACGGCCGGATGCAAGGGCCGCACCGCACGTGTGACGGCGCGCACCGCTGTCGTGTGCACGTCAAGACCTTCGACCGCCTGACCGTCCACGAGCTCTATGCCCTGTTGCGCACACGTTCCGAGGTCTTCATCGTGGAACAGGATTGCGTATACCAGGATGTGGACGACAATGACCAGACGGCCATCCATCTGTGGATGACCTGCGGGGAGAAAATCGTAGCCATGTGCCGCGTCTGTCCCGGGGGAACGAAAATGGAACACGTCAGTTTCGGCCGCGTGGTGACGACCGAGCGCGGCAAGGGATACGGGGCCGTCATCGTGGAACTGGCCATCGGGGCCGCAAGGCGCTTTCTCGGCCGCTTCGACCGCATCACCATCGAGTCGCAGGCCACCAAACAGGGATTTTATGAGAAATTCGGTTTCGTAGCCACCACCGAGCCTTTCATGATGGAAGGGTTGCCGCACCTGAATATGGTGCTCGACATGCGGCAATAACGGGCAGGAAATGATAGATGCGTCCGTATGTGCGGGGATTGGGATGTTCGGAGCGTGATGTCGCATGTAGGGACGCGATTCATCGCGTCCGCAGGGGATATAGGGGATTCCATTCCATATACATCCCGGCAGCCGCGATGTTGTGCGGGAATACGTGCGACAACGATATTGCGATTTTAACACAATTTGCTTTCGGGCGAAAAATGTATTATCTTTGCAGTGCGAAAGTGCAGGGGCGGCCTGAAACCGCCCCTTTTTCGTGCCCGCAGGTCCGTTTCAGGGCGAAACTGTCCCTATTATAGAAAAAACTACAAGCCATGTAGTCAGAATTACATGGCTTGTAGTTTTTCCCGACCCGGCATGTAGTGTCTCCTACATGGAATATCGACCGCTCCGGAAAGTGTACAAAGGTTAAAAATGTTAATGTCAGGTCCGCCGTAGCCGCCGTTTCCCGACATCCGCGCCGCGGTAAGACAACGGCAAAAGGGACAGGCGGACGGCTTCCTGCACGGAACGGCACGGCAGATGCCGGCAGCACGACATTCTTTGCCCAATCTGCGCCGCTTTTCGGTTTCTTTGTCGTATCTTTGTAGCCAAAGAAAAAAAACAAGCTAAAAACATATTCTCCTATGATTCTCTTTTTTAGAACTCCGTCGGAGAGCGTCATCGCCACACAGGCGGACCATCAGCTCAACGAAGAAGAAGTGAAAGAATTGTGCTGGCTCTATGGCGACGCCAAGCCCGAAAGCGCGGACGCCCTGCCGGGCTGGTTTGTCGGACCGCGCCGCGAAATGATTACGCCGTGGAGCACCAATGCCGTGGAAATCACGCAGAACATGAACCTCTGCGGCATCACGCGCATCGAAGAGTATTTTCCCGTTTCGGGGGCCGACGCCGAACACGACCCCATGCTGCAACGCCTCTACGAAGGCCTCGACCAGCATATCTTCACCATAGACCTGAAGCCGGCGGCCATCGAGTTCATTGACGACCTTGATACTTATAACGAACAGGAAGGGCTGGCCCTGTCGCCCGAAGAGATTGGTTACCTGCACAACGTCGAGGGACAGCTGGGCCGGAAACTGACCGACTCCGAAGTGTTCGGCTTCGCGCAAATCAACTCCGAGCACTGCCGCCACAAAATCTTCGGCGGAACGTTCATCATCGACGGGCAGGAAATGCCTTCCTCGCTATTCGCCATGATCAAGAAGACGACACAGGAGAACCCGCACAAGATTCTTTCGGCCTACAAGGACAACGTGGCCTTCTCGGCCGGACCTGTCGTCGAGCAGTTCGCACCGCAAGACCACTCCACCAGCGACTACTTCGTCATCAAGGACATCGAGAGCGTCATTTCCCTGAAAGCGGAGACACATAACTTCCCCACGACGGTAGAACCCTTCAACGGCGCGTCCACAGGTACGGGCGGCGAAATCCGCGACCGCATGGGCGGCGGCGTAGGCTCGTGGCCCATCGCCGGAACGGCGGTCTACATGACGGCCTATCCGCGGCTGGACGGCGGACGGCCCTGGGAAGACATCCTCGACGTGCGGAAATGGCTGTACCAGACGCCGGAACAGATTCTGATAAAGGCTTCGAACGGCGCGTCCGACTTCGGAAACAAATTCGGACAGCCGCTCATCACCGGTTCCGTGCTCACCTTCGAACACGCGGAAAACGGCGAGAAGTACGGATATGACAAGGTCATCATGCTGGCCGGCGGCGTGGGCTACGGCACGCGGCGCGACTGCCTGAAAGGCGAGCCGAAAAAGGGCAACAAGGTGGTTGTCGTCGGCGGCGAGAACTACCGCATAGGACTGGGCGGCGGCTCCGTGTCGTCTGTCGAGACGGGACGGTACAGCAGCGGCATCGAACTGAACGCCGTGCAGCGGGCCAACCCCGAAATGCAGAAGCGTGCCAACAACCTGGTGCGCGCCCTGTGCGAGGAGGATGTGAACCCCGTGGTCAGCATCCACGACCACGGTTCGGCCGGACACGTGAACTGTCTGTCGGAACTGGTGGAAGAGTGCGGCGGACTCATTGACATGACGAAGTTGCCCGTGGGCGACCCGACACTGTCGGCCAAGGAAATCATAGCGAACGAGAGTCAGGAGCGCATGGGCCTGCTCATCCAGGAGGAACACCTGGACCACGTGCGCAAAATTGCCGAACGCGAACGCGCGCCCATGTATGTCGTGGGCGAAACCACAGGCGACGCGCACTTTGCCTTCGAGCAGGGAGACGGCGTGCGGCCGTTCGACCTCGACGTCGCGCAGATGTTCGGCCATTCGCCCAAGACCGTAATGACGGACAGCACAGTGGTCCGCAATTACAAGGACGTGGAATATGACGTCACGCGGATAGACGACTATATATATAATGTGTTGCAGCTCGAAGCCGTGGCCTGCAAGGACTGGCTTACCAACAAGGTGGACCGTTCCGTCACCGGCAAGGTGGCATGCCAGCAGACGCAGGGCGAACTTCAGTTGCCGCTCGCCGACTGTGGCGTGGTGGCGCTCGACTATCGGGGAAAGGCCGGCATTGCGACCGCCATCGGACACGCACCCCAGGCCGGACTGGCCGACCCCGCGGCAGGCTCCGTCCTGTCTGTGGCCGAAAGCCTCACCAACCTGGTGTGGGCGCCGCTGGCCGACGGTCTGGACAGCGTAAGCCTGTCGGCCAACTGGATGTGGCCGTGCCGCGCACAACAGGGTGAGGACGCACGGCTCTACAAAGGCGTGCAGGCGCTCTCGGACTTCTGCTGCGCGCTGAAAGTCAATGTCCCGACCGGAAAAGACTCGTTGTCGATGACGCAGAAATACCCCAACGGCGAAAAAATCATATCTCCGGGAACGGTAATCGTCAGCTCCGGCGGCGAAGTGAGCGACATACGCAAGGTGGTGACGCCGGTCATCAGGAACGAGAAGTCGGTTCTGTATCACATAGACTTCTCCTTCGATACCCTTCGTCTGGGCGGCTCGGCATTTGCCCAGAGCCTCGGATACGTAGGCTCGGACGTGCCTTCCGTAAAGAACCCCGAATACTTCCGGGATGCCTTCAACGCCGTGCAACAACTGGTGGACGAGCGTCTCATACTGGCCGGACACGACGTGTCTGCCGGCGGACTCATCACCTGCCTGCTCGAAATGTGCTTTGCCAATAGCGAAGGCGGCCTCGAAATCAATCTCGACGGATTCAAGGGCGCGGACCTCGTCCGTATCCTTTTTGCCGAAAACCCCGGCGTCGTGGTACAGGTGGCCGAAAAGGACAAAGGCGCGTTCAAGACCATCCTCGACAATGCCGGCGTGGCCTACGTCAAACTGGGATGGCCGACCGAGGAACGGCACATCATGGTAGAGAAGGACGGCGCGACCTATCAGTTCGGCATCGACCATCTGCGCGACGTTTGGTTCGAGACCAGTTATCTGCTCGATACGAAACAGAGCATGAACGGCTGCGCTGCGAAACGCTTTGACAATTATAAGCGGCAGCCCATGGAGTATCACATCCACAAAGACTTCAAGGGCACGTTCGCAAGCCTCGGCATCTCGCCCGAACGCCGCACCAAGAGCGGCGTCCGCGCCGCCATCATCCGCGAGAAAGGAACGAACGGCGAACGGGAAATGGCCTACGTGCTCCATCTGGCCGGCTTCGACGTGAAAGACGTCATGATGACTGACCTCATCACGGGACGCGAGACGCTCGACGACATCAATATGATTGTCTTCTGCGGAGGTTTCTCGAACAGCGACGTTCTTGGCTCCGCCAAAGGCTGGGCCGGCGCTTTCCTCTACAATCCTAAGGCCAAGGCTGCCCTCGACCGCTTCTACGCACGCCCCGATACGCTCTCGTTGGGCGTATGTAACGGCTGCCAGCTCATGATAGAGTTGGGACTTATCAACCCGGAACACACGGCGAAGTCGCGTATGTTGCACAACGACAGCCGGAAATTCGAAAGCAAGTTCCTCGGACTCACCGTCCAGACCAATCGTAGCGTCATGTTCGGCTCGCTCAGCGGCGACCAGCTGGGCATCTGGGTGGCACACGGCGAAGGAAAATTCTCGTTGCCTCTCCCGGAAGACAATTATAATATAGTACTTAAATACAGCTACGACGAGTATCCCGGCAACCCGAACGGCTCGGACTACAACGTGGCCGGCATTGCCAGCGCGGACGGCCGCCATGTGGCCATGATGCCCCACCTGGAACGGGCCTTCTATCCCTGGCAGAATCCTTTCTATCCCGCAGACCGGCGCAACGACGACGTCACACCGTGGATGGAAGCCTTTGTCAATGCCCGCCGCTGGGTGGAAAAGCACATGCAGAAGTAAGGAAAGGGCGACTACGCCTGTCAAAACAAAAGCTCCGACTGCACCTGGCAGTTCGGAGCTTTATTTTTAGAAAGAGCAAGCACGGGAAAGTGAATTTTTCCTCCGGCTAAATCTTCAGGAAAATACCGTTACGATACATCGCACGGAGGATGAAGAAGACGATAAGGTAGTTGGCGAACGTCAGCCACGCGCCATAGTAATCGCCCAAGTATTGTTCCAGCCCGTAGCTGACGGAAGCGGCGACGCAACGGAAGTTTATGCACTCGCCCAACAGGTATGCCGTTATCGAATTCATGCCGTAAATCTTCAGCCATCCCAGCCCGCGCGAACAACCCTTGTGGTCGATGACATAATAGAACAGCCCCATCAGCAGAAAGCAGTATCCGCCGGAAAGTAACGTCATGCTACACGTCCACAGGCGCTTGATAACGGGCATTTGGAAGCTCCAAAGCCAACCGGCAAGCGACAAAGCCGCGCCGGTCACCAGCAATTTCACGACTACCCGGCGGCTGTTCGCCCGTTCCGCCTTCATCAGCTGGCCCGCAAACGACCCGAGCATAACGGTCACGCCGAAAGTCAGACTGCTGAGTATCCAAGTATAATTGTAATAGGGGGAAAAATGCCAGTTGCCCGCTTCGTCCCAATACACACCATCGCGGCAACGACCGAGTACAAGGCGGTCTACGCGCTCGGCAAAGTTACCTTCGGGCGTGAAGTCGCCCAGGAACGTCATCGGGAACCAGTATGCCGCCAACAGAAGCAGGGCCAGAACCACCTGTCCGCGCGACGAAAGACAAAGAAAAGCTATCGCAGCAATCAGATAGCCCGTGGCAATGGCCTGCAGCGTGTTGGTATAAAGATACAGATGCTTGGGATCAAGTCCCAGAAGGTTACCTTGCACCACCATACCCAGCACAAAGAGCACGACGAAACGCTTCAGAATCTTCCGCCATACGGCAGACTTGTCCCCGGCCGTCCGGTACTTGGCCAACGAAAAGGGCATGGAAACGCCGGTCATGAAGAGAAACAGCGGCATCACCAGGTCCCAGAAGCGGAAGCCCTCCCAACTCTCGTGGTCGAAGTGATATAGGATTTCGTTGAGCCAGGGAATGTCGGCCTGTGTGCCGACCGCGATTAAAACGGGCTGCAGAAAGACGAGCAGAAACAGGTCTGCGCCGCGCAGGATGTCGAGCGAGGCCAGACGCTTCGGCACGGAAGTAACGGAATGTGTCATGAAAGTTTGTTTTTATGGCTTGAAAATATCGTCCGGCGGCTTCTCCGCCGAAGCATGTCTATTCAAAGTAGAACGAAAGCACCACCATGTTGTTCGTCATGCCGTCGGCGCTTTGCGTAAATACGAGCTGCGAAGGGTCAGTCAGGTCGTTGCGTTTCTTTTGCAGGATGTTGCCGAGACCGAAGCAGAACTTCAGTTCGGGAATGAGCTTGAAGAAAGGCAGGTACAAGTCACATCCGAGACCGGCCTCCAGCATCAGGTTGAACGGCTTGGCACGCAGTTTGGTGTGTTTGCCTGCCGTGAGGTCGTACTGCGGGGCTACGCCCGCGATGACGTAGGGCCGGTAATTATTGAAACGCGGTGCGGCGATTTTCACATCGAGGGGCAGCGACAGGTAAGAGGACTTCATGTCCTGCGTCTCCTCTTCTCCCGTCGCCAGGTTGCGGAACGCGATGTGCTTGCTGCCGAAGTGCAGCGAGGGGACCAGGCGCAGCGCGAAATTCCTGTTCAGTTTCCATTCGCCCAATATGCCCACGCTCAAGCCGATGCCTTGCCGGTCGTTTTCGGCCAGCCATTGTGCTCCCGTCGCGGGGTCTGTGTACCCGTTGTTGCGTACCTTGACGCTCTGGTCGTGCAGTCCGACGGTAAAACCGTAGTGGAAGCGGCGCTCGTCTATGAAGGGACGGTTCTGCACCTTCCGGGTTTGCGCGGCCAGCGGCAGGCAACAAAGGAGTGCCAGCAACAGGGAATATGTTTTCTCGGACCAGTTCATGCTTGTATATAAACGTCGCGCGACTATATTTATTGTGGTTTTCCGGAAGATTGTTTTCCTTCGGCGTTCCGCTGCGTCGCGGCCGGCTTCACCGGTTCCACGTGTGTGTTGATGATGGTTTCGGGACCGAAATGCCTGCGCAACCGGTCCTCGATGGTACGTGTGGCGGCGTGCGCCTCGTCGATGGTCGTGTTTCCGTCCATGCGGAAGTGCACTTCTATGGCGCAATAAGTGCCTATGCGGCGGGTGCGCAGGTTGTGCGGGTCTGAAACGCCGGGATGCGCAAGGATGGTCTTGCGGATGAAGCGCTCGTCCTGCTCGGGCAGGGACTTTTCGAGAAGTTCGTCCACACAGGGAATCAACTGGGACAGGCCCGCGCGTATGATGAATACGCTCACGACGATGGCGGCCAAGGGGTCGAGCACGTGCCACGCGGGTCCCAACAACACAGCGCCGCCTATGCCGGCCGCCGTGCCGATGGAAGAAAAGGCATCACTGCGGTGGTGCCACGCATTGGCCACCACGACCGAAGACCTCAGCCGACGGCCGACCGTAACCGTATAGCGGTAAAGCACTTCCTTGACGACAATCGAGAGTAGCGCGGCAACCAGCGCGATGTAGCCCGGACGTTCCAGCGCGCGGCCTTGCAGGAAATCGTAGACGGCGGTACATCCGCTCCAGAAGATGCCCGCCCCGACGACGAGCAACATCATCCCGATGACGGTTGTCCCCAGTGTCTCGTACTTGCCATGCCCGAAGTCGTGGCATTCGTCGCTCGGCCGTCCGGCTATGCGGACAAAAAAGAGGACGACAATATCGGTGGCAAAGTCGGAAAGCGAGTGAACGGCGTCGGCCACCATTGCCGCGCTTCCGCCCACTATGCCGGCAAAGAATTTGAAGAGCAGCAGACACAGATTGCCTATGCTGCCTATGACGGTCACGCGGTAGATGCGTTTCTCCCGCTCCTTTCTGCGGTTGTTTTCCCGGTTTTCGCTCATCGTTTCGTTCTTTTATGAAAAGGAATGTATATGCCTTGTCCGCCTCCGCCGCGAGGTCATTCTTCCGAGAAGTCCTTCATGATTTGTCGGTACGAGGCGTAGAGGCGCGGTTTCGTGATGAATCCCACAAAGTTCCGGTCGGAGTCGAGCACAGGCAGCACCGCGGCGTCCGTATCCTGGAAGCGGTCCATGATAACCGCCATCGAGTCGGTCGTTGTCAGTATGGCCGCCGGCTGCTGCATCAGTTGTTCGGCCGTGTAGACCCTGTAAAGTTCGCTGCGAAATATCACTTTACGGATGCTTTGCAGGTTCACGACGCCCAGCAGGCCGCCCTTGCGGTCGCACACCGCGAAGTTGTTGGCCTTGCTCTTCGACACCACCTGCACCAGCTGCCCGAGATTCATGTCGGGACTGAGGCGCGGGCGCTGTTTGTCTATGACGGCGTCGAGCGACATGAGCGTCAGGATGGAGCGGTCCTTGTGATGTGTGAGCAGGTCGCCCTGACGCGCCAGTCGCATGGAGTAAATGCTGTGCGGCTCAAAGGTATGTATGGTCAGATAGCTGCTGGCCGACACTATCATCAGCGGGATGAACAGGTCATAGCCGCCCGTCAGTTCGGCAATGAGGAAAACGCCCGTCAGCGGCGCGTGAAACACCGCGCTCATGACGCCGGCCATGCCCAGCAGGGCGTAATTCGTCTCGGGCACGTGGATGGCCAGCGGTTCGTAGCAGTTCCACAGGCGCGAAAAGACATATCCGCCCACGCAGCCCAGGAAAAGGCTCGGCGCAAACGTACCGCCGCAACCGCCGCCGCCGTTGGTGGCCGTCGTCGTGAAGACTTTGAACACGACTATCAGGCCCAGATAGACGAGCAGGTATTCCGAGTGCCCGTAGAAGAGCGAATTGTTCATCACATTGTCCACCCCGCCGCTACCGCCTGCCGAGAGCAGCGTGTTGATGGTGGTGTAACCTTCGCCGTAGAGCGGGGGGAAGAAATAGATGAGCAGAGCCAGCACCGAACCGCCCAGGGCCAGTTTCGTGTAGAGGCTGTCCAGCCGCGCGAACACCTTCTCGAAGGAGTTCATGGTACGGGTGAAATAGAGCGATACCAGGCCGCAGAAGATGCCGAGCAGTATGGTGGAGGGCACGCGCTCCACGGTAAACGGGTCGTTCAGGTCGAAAGAGAACATGGCCTCGGTACCTGTGAGCGCGTAGGTCAGGCATGTGGCGGTCAGACAGCTGACCAAGAGCGGCAGCAACGAGGCCATGGTCAGGTCTATCATCAGCACCTCGAGCGTGAAGACCAGCCCGGCGATGGGGGCCTTGAAGATGCCCGCCACCGCCCCCGACGCGCCGCAACCTATGAGCAGCATGAGCGTCTTGTGGTCGAGTTTGAAGATGCGTCCCAGGTTGCTGCCGATGGCCGAGCCCGTGAGGACGATGGGAGACTCCGCGCCGACGCTTCCGCCGCAGCCGATGGTCAGCGCGGACGCTATGACGCTCGACCAACAGTTGTGGGGACGGATGTGCCCCTGCCGCCTCGATATGGCGTAGAGTATCTTCGTCACGCCATGCCCGATGTTGTCGCGCACCACATACTTGATGAAGAGCGCCGTGAGGAAGATGCCGACGACGGGATACACAAGAAAGAGCCAGTTGGAGCTGGTAACGTCGAATTGCGAGATCAATAGGGTCTCGATGGTGTGGATGAGCCATTTCAGCACATAGGCCGCCACGGCCGTCCCTATGCCTACCGCGAAGCTGAGCAGGAGCAGGAACTGCCGCTGGCTAAGATGTGCATCGCACCAGGCTTTTATGCGGTCGGAAAAACCGGTCCGGATATTTTCTTCGGTCATGTCAGTGTGTTTAGATATGGGGCGGGAAGCCGTCACTCACGGATGATGCGGACTTCGCCGCCGCTTCCCAGCTTGATGATGGACGAAGCCTGCGCCTGTCCCTTCTCTTCGCGGCGCGAGGTGCAGACATAGTCCACAGAACGCAGGATGTCCCCGTCTATTTCGGCAAAGCAGCGCGGTGCGGGCTGCCCGCTCACGTTGGCCGACGTCGAGACAATGGCGCGGCGCATACGGGCGCAGAGTTCCCGGCTGAAGTCCTCGCGCGTCACGCGGATGCCTACGCTGCCGTCGTCCGCCGTCAGGTTCTCGGCCAGGTTGCGTGCGCCGTCGAAGATGACGGTCAGGGGGCGTTCCGACACTTCCATCAGGTCCCAGGCCACATCGGGGACGTCGCGCACGTAGAATTGCACCTTCGCCTCCGAATCTACCAGCGCGATGAGGGCTTTCGAGTCGGAGCGGCGCTTGATTTCGAAGACGCGCCGCACGGCCTCGGCATTGGTGGCGTCGCATCCGATGCCCCAGATGGTATCCGTGGGATACAGGATGACGCCTCCGCGGTTCATCACCTCCACAGCCTGCCGTATGTCTTCGCGGTAGCTTCTGAGCCTTGCTATTCTTTCTTCGCGCTCCCGTATGTCGCGGTCACCGGATGCCGGGTCTGTTCTTTTCATGTCTTTGCCGTTTGTTCCGGAAAGTCCGCCCCTGCCTCTTTCCGGGCGGTAAAAACGGGACGGCCGGACATATACACTGCAAAAATACTAAAAAAACTCTTTCAACATACAAAGGTTTAAACTACAATCGCATTGATATGGGCCGAAAGTCCGGTTACGCACCATGCAGACACGCATTCCGCAGGGCGGGCACGGCGGAAAGGCCGGCCTGCCGCAGACCTGTGCCGGAAAAGCACAAGGGAACGGCCGACGGACATTAACATTTTTAACTTTTCTGCACTTTTCGGGCGGCGTAGATGGCTTGTAGTTTCGCCTACATGCAGGGAGAGAAAGAACTACAAGCCATGTATTTTTTCCTACATGGCTTGTAGTTTTTCCTATGATAGGGACAGTTTCGCCCTTAAACGGACCTGCGGGCACGAAAAAGGGGCGGTTTCAGGCCGCCCCCCCTTTATCGCTGATGCAAAGATACAACATTTTCCGGCGAAAAGCAAGAAGTGTTAAAATCGCCCGCGCGCCGTTTTTGCTTCCCCGGTGATGGCCGCATCGGGAATTATCGTTACATTTGCCGGAAGTAACCCGAAACATACGGAATCATGACAAACGAAGAATTGATGCGCATGGCCATCGCGCTGGCGCAGGACAATGTGGCCCGGGGCGGCGGACCGTTCGGCACGGTCGTGGCCCGGGGCGGCGAAGTGGTGGCTACGGGCGTGAACAGAGTGACGGCCGACTGCGACCCCACGGCACACGCCGAAGTGCGTGCCATCCGTGCCGCCGCGGCACGCCTCGGCACGTTCGACCTGCGCGGATGCGAGCTGTTCAGCAGTTGCGAACCGTGTCCCATGTGCCTGGGCGCGGTCTATTGGGCGCGGCTCGACCGCCTGTTCTACGCCTCCACCAAGGCCGATGCCGCCGGTGCGGGCTTCGATGACTCGTTCATCTACGACGAGATGCCGCTCCGGCCCGACGAACGCTCCCTTCCGTCCGTGCAGATGCTGCGCGACGAGGCCGCACGGGTGTTCGAGGCATGGATAAACAAGGATGACCGTGTCGAATACTGAGCCTGTGCCCGCCGTCACGCCGGAGCTGCGCCGCTACGTGGAGCATGACATCCTGCCCCTGTACGACGCCTTCGACGCGGCCCATCGCCGCGACCACGCCGAGGCCGTCATGGCGCGCAGCATGGCCCTGTGGCGGCACTATCCCGCGCTGCGGGCCGACATGGTCTATCTGGTGGCGGCCTACCACGACGTGGGACTGGACGAGGGCCGCGAGCACCATCACGAGGTGTCGGCCCGGCGTCTCCTAGCCGACACGAAGCTGCGCCGATGGTTCACACCGGAGGAACTGGCCCTGATGGCCGAGGCTGTGGAAGACCACCGGGCCTCGGCGGACCGCCGTCCCCGTTCCCTGTACGGCTGCATCGTGGCCGAGGCCGACCGGCTCATCGACCCCGACACGGTGATAAGGCGCACCGTGCAGTATGGGCTGTCGCACTATCCCGGGCTGTCGCGCGAGCAGCACTATGCCCGCATGTGCGAACACCTCGGCCGGAAATACGCCGCCGGCGGATACTTGCAACAGTGCCTGCCCGAGAGTCCCAATGCCGCCCCTTTGGCGCGGCTGCGTGCCCTCATCGCCGACGAGGGACGGTTGCGCGCCGCCTTCGATGCCCTGTACGACGCCGAGACGGCCCGCTGATTTTTCTTCACCGGCTTTTATGACAAAACGCCCGGGACTGTCGCTTGACAATCCCGGGCGTCCGTTTTCCTGTATGCCTAAATGATTATTCCTGGTCGGGGGCCTGGTCAATCAGGTCCATGAACTGGTCGAGTTTGGGCGTGATGATGATTTGCGTGCGGCGGTTACGCTGCTTTCCCTTCTCGGTGGCGTTGGAGGCGACGGGGTTATACTCGCCGCGGCCAGCGGCCGACAGCCGCTTGGGGTCTACACCGTAGCGCGTCTGCAGGGCCTGTACGACCGAAGATGCGCGCAGGGCGGACAAGTCCCAGTTGTTGCGGATGTTCTTCTGCGAGATAGGCACGTTGTCCGTGTTGCCTTCGACGAGTACGTCGTACTCCTTGTAGTCGGTAATGATTTTGGCAATCTTGGAGAGCGTCTCTCCGGCGCGGTCGCCTATCTCGTACGAGCCGCTCTTGTAGAGCATGTTGTCGGCCAACGAGATGTAGACAACGCCCTTCAGCACCTGCACGTCCACATCGTTGGTTTCCTCGCGCGTAAGCGAGCGGGTCAGCTTGTTGGTCAGGGCCTGATTGAGCGAATCGCTCTTCGACTTGGCCTCTACCAGCTGCTTGATGAACTTGTTCGAGGCGTTGATTTCGTCCACCAGCTTGGAAATGTTCACGTTGCCCTGCTGTATGTTCTGGTCGTAGCTGCCTTGCAGTTTCGCATAGGCTTCTTTCATTTCCTTGTTGCGCTGTTGTTCCTCGGCTAGGCGGGCTGCGAGACTCTTGGAATCGCTGGTGTATTCGGCGATGCGCACCTGGGCGTTGTTGTAGTCCTGCTGCAGTCCGCTGTGCTCCGTCTTCAGGCGGTCGTAGTCGGTCTTCAGTTCGGCATACTGCTTCTTGCTGACGCAACTGCTCAGGGTCAGCGCGACAGCGATGAGGGTAAGGATGGTTTTCGGTGTTTTCATTTTTCTTGAACGTTTGATTCTTCAGTCGGGATGCCTTTTGCGGGCCTTTCTCCGGGACAAAGTTACGATTTCCCGGCGTAACACGCCTGCCTGTCCCTGCATAATTAGGGAAAATTGGCTGATTATTAACGCATTTTATCGAATATGCGTGTAAATTCCTTGGGGATGGGCGTCTCGAAGTGCAGGTGCTCGCCGCTGACGGGGTGATAGAAGTCGAGGCGGAAGGCATGTAGCGCGAGCCGTCCTATGGGGTCGTCGCCGTTGCCGTATTTCGTGTCGCCGCAGACGGGATGCCCGATGTCTTTCATGTGGACGCGTATCTGGTTCTTGCGGCCCGTGGCCAGTTTCAGCTCCACTAAAGTGTGGTTGCCGTCGCTTCTGACCTCCTTGAAGTGGGTCAGCGCGTATTTCCCGTCGCCTTCGCGCGGCGAGGACAGGGTGATGTAGTCGCGGGTCTCCCTCAGCCAGCTTTCCACGCTGCCCTGTCTGGCCGGCAAGGCTCCCGAGACAAGTGCGATGTAGCGCCGGTCGGTCACGATGCTGTGCCAGTTGTACTCAAGCGTCTGTTCCGCCTGCATGGTCTTGGCATAGACGAGCAGTCCCGACGTGTCGCGGTCCAGACGGTGCACCACGTGGGCGGTACACCGCTGCTTGGAGCGGCGGAAATACTCGTCGAGCACCTTTTTGACGCATTGCGCGTGGTGTGACGTGGCCATGGAGAGTATTCCGTGGCGTTTTTCGATGACGATGATGTGCTCGTCCTCGTAAACCGGGCGGACCAGGTTGCTTTCGAGCCGTGCCCCGGGTTTCCGCTTGCCGATGCTGACGCGCATTCCGGGGGCCAGCCCGAAATCGTGCCGCACCTGCGTCTTGCCGTCTACCGTGACGCCTCCGCCGGTCAGTATGGACTTTGCGCGGGTACGGCTGATGCCGTCGAGCGCCTTCATGATAAAGGGGAGTAGCTGTGTGTCTGTCCTGACGACAAAGCTTGTCGTCTTGTCTGTGTCTTTTCCGCGCATGTCTTTGGGGTGGGAAAATGTCTGGTGGATGTGGTCTGTGTGTTCCCGCGGGCCTTTTGCCTGCGGGCGGGTGTCAGTATTTCCGGAATGTCAGCAGGCTGTCGCCGCTTGTCAATACCATACGGTCGTCCGAGACGCTCTCGATGTGGAGCAGGCCGCTTTCGGGGATGGCGAGCCGCTTGACGGCGGCGAATCCCACGACGGTCTTTTCTCCTCCCACGGCATCCGGGTCGGGTACCGTGGTGGGGACGGCGGCGCCGACAAGGTTTTCCTTCGGCCGCTGGCGGGCTTCGAGCAGACGGAGTTCGTTCCCGGTGTAACGGAATGTGAGCAAGACCGGGTCATGTCCGATTTGCTCGGCCTTCATCAGCTGCAACTTGAAGTGCCAATAGATTTGGTCCTGCTTGTCGAGGAGGATTTCTTTCGTGGACCGACGTTCGAGCGACGTGAGCTGCCACATGCCGTCGAGCGGGCCGTTGATGTCTTCTTTCTGGCAGCTTGTGGCGAGCGCCAACACCATTATATATAAAAGGGCACGTATTTTCATGATAGGCAGATGTGCGTTTGTTTGTTAAAATTTACCTGAAATTTCCGTTCCACCGCAGGGAGATGAGCGCTCCGGTGCTTTTTCCGAGCAGGTCGCCGCCGTTTGAAGCCACGGCGGCCCGCAGTGCGAATCCCTTGGCCCATCGCGGCGCGTAGCCGGCCTCGGCCATCCAGTAGTTGGCGTGCACGGGGTCGATGACGGGTTCGGTGTAAGAGCCTAAGGAACGGACGTGCGTCAGCAGCACACGGTAGTCGATTTCGTCGGTCGGCCGGCCGGCGATACCGAAGTGGTGGGCCGTGATGCGGTTGTGCTTGACGGCAATCGTTCCGTCCGTGTTATAGATGGGGGACACGAGGAGCGGGTTTCCCATGACCTGGCCCCAGTGTTGCCAGGCGCCGTAACACTGGTGATTGTAGTAGTTGTCCGCGCCGCTAATCTGGTAAGGGAGTTGCGGGGTGGCGTCGTGGTAAACGCTGCCCGTCTGGTCCGTGGTGCGCAGGTGCTCGTAGAGCACGGTGGACACGAAGGGATTTTTCGGCAGCTGTATCTCCGCGCCCCACAGCATGTCTTTCCATCCGTATTCGAGGAACATCTGCGAGTGGTCCTCAAAGTAATGTTCGGCGTAGCCGCGGATGCCCCATCCCCGGCCGTGGTAGTCGAGGCTGAGATGCCAGCTTCCGAGCTGGTTGCCCGCCACGTTGGCGAAATCTCCGTCGCGTTCGTCGCTGCCGCCCGGTATGAAGGCGTTCCAGAAGCCTTTCAGTCCGTCGTTCATGTTCACGTAGTCGCCGGTGAATCCCGAACTGTTGCCGTCGGCGCGGTAGCCAATGTTCCACGCCTCGCCGCCGAATTGCGCGTACATCTCCAGTCCGCCGGTGAAGGTGAGGGGGAATTTCTCCTTGTTGCCTATGCGCAGGAATCCGGCCTTGGAGTGGTAGTAGACACCCTTGGCATAGTGTTCGCCGGGTGCGTGGAAGTCTTCCTGCCAGCTGTCGTCGGTGAAACGGCCATAGGCCACGTGTCCCTTGATGGCGAGCCAGCCGTGCGTGCCCGGGATGTTCCAGAACTCAGGCAGCCCCAGACGTACCTGAGGTACGGGGCGCGCGTTCATGCTCGCGGTCAGGCCGCCCGTACTGAGCAGGGCGTTTTTCAGTTCCGAGGGCCGCTCCTTGCTGCCCACCGTGAGGCGGATGGCACGCCAGTCGAAGTCGGCGTAGAGCTGCTGGACGACGAAACTGCTTGTCATGTCGTATGCGGCGGCCACGTCGATGCCGTAGCCGATGCGCCACCTGTGTGCGGAGTCGGCCTCGGCCGCGCGGAACAGTCCGCCGCGCAGGTAGCCGTAGCCGCCGTCCGTGCCCGACAGGCCGTATCGGTTGGCGCTCAGGTAGAAGGGTGTGGTGCCCGGCGACGCGGTGACGACAGCCTCGCTGCGCACCTGCAGGTCGTCGGTTGCCCTTTGCAGCGCGTTTTGCGCCGTGCCCGTGAACGGGATGGCCGTCACCAGCAGGCTTAACGCCCCGGTAATCGGCAGGAATGAATGTTTCTTCATGTGCGGGTCTGTTTTTCTTGGTAAAAGTGGCCGATGGCCGTTATTGCACAAAAGTACAAAATATTCTTATTCCTGCCAATTGTTGTTTCAAAAAGCCGGGCACGCAGTGCCTTTTGTGCGCCTACGGGCATGAAACGAGCATTTTTTCGAAAATGACTTTAACGTATTTAACTTTCTTATACATTCGGCGGCACGTAGATGGCTTGTAGTCTCGCCTACATGCAGGGAGAGAAAGAACTACAAGCCATGTAATTTTTCCTACATGGCTTGTAATTCTTTCTATGATAGGGATAGTTTTGCCCTGAAACGGGCCTGCGGGCACGAAAAAGGGGCGGTTTCAGGCCGCCCCCGCACTTTCGCACTGCAAAGATAATACATTTTTCGCCCGAAAGCAAATTGTGTTAAAATGCCAAAGGGCAAATGTTTTCCATGTCCTATCCGACGCTGCCTTCGAGCGAGACACTGAGCAGTTTCTGCGCCTCGACGGCAAATTCCATGGGGAGTTTGTTGAGTACCTCCTTGGCGTATCCGTTCACGATGAGGTCCACGGCCGTTTCGGTGGGGATGCCGCGCTGGTTGCAGTAGAAAAGCTGGTCTTCGGATATTTTCGAGGTCGTGGCCTCGTGTTCCACGACGGCGTCGGGGTTATGTACGTCGATGTAAGGGAAGGTATGTGCTCCCGAGGTGTCGCTCAGCAGCAGCGAGTCGCACGACGAATAGTTGCGTGCGCCGGTTGCGCGCGTGCCGGCCTTGACCAGTCCGCGGTAGGAGTTCTGGCTGTGTCCCGCCGATATGCCTTTTGACACGATGGTGGAACGTGTGTTCGCGCCGATGTGTATCATTTTCGTGCCGGTGTCGGCCTCTTGCCGGTTGTTGGTGACCGCGACGCTGTAGAATTCGGCCTGCGAGCCTTCGCCCATGAGTACGCACGAGGGATACTTCCATGTGATGGCCGAGCCCGTTTCCACTTGTGTCCAGGACAGTTTCGAACCGCGCCCGCGCAGTTGTCCGCGCTTGGTGACGAGGTTGAGCACGCCGCCGCGGCCTTCTGCGTCGCCGGGATACCAGTTCTGTACGGTGGAGTACTTCACTTCGGCGTTCTCGTTCACCACGATCTCGACGATGGCGGCGTGCAGCTGGTTCTCGTCGCGCATGGGGGCGGTGCAACCTTCAAGGTAGGAGACGTAACCGCCGTCGTCGCAGACGATGAGCGTGCGTTCGAACTGGCCGGTGAAGCGTGCGTTGATGCGGAAATAGGTGGACAGTTCCATGGGACAGCGCACGCCGCGCGGGATGTAGACGAAAGAACCGTCGGAAAAGACGGCGGAGTTGAGGGCGGCGAAGTAGTTGTCGCGATAAGGCACGACCGAGCCGAGGTACTTGCGGACCAGTTCTGGATTCTCGCGGACAGCTTCGCTGATGGAGCAGAAGATGATGCCTTTCTCCTGAAGTTTCTCCTTGAACGTGGTCTTGACGGAGACAGAGTCCATGACGGCATCGACGGCGACGCCGGCCAGCGCCATCCGCTCCTCGAGAGGGATGCCGAGCTTGTCGAACGTGCGCATCAGCTCAGGGTCTATTTCCTTCTTGCCGCCGTCCGCGGCCTTCTTGGTGGGGTCGGCGTAGTAGGAGATGGCCTGGTAATCTATTTCGGGCAGATGTACGTGCGCCCATGTGGGCTGTTCGAGTGTCAGCCAGTAGCGGTAGGCTTTCAGACGATAGTCGAGCAGCCATTCAGGCTCCTCTTTCTTGCGCGAGATGAGGCGGATGACGTCTTCGTTCAGGCCGCGTTCGATGATCTCGGTCTGTACGTCGGTGGTGAATCCGTATTCGTATTTTTTCGAGGCCACTTCCCGCACGAGCTTGTTCTTCTCCTGCTCTCCGGGGATGCGGGCCGCGTCGGTTCTTGCTTGCTCTTTCTCGGTCATGACTTTATTTCTTTTTGCCCTTGGCAGGTTGCTGTTGTTGCTTCAGGTCCACCCAGATGGTGTCGGAAGCCTGTCCGTCGCAGCTATGCGCGGATCTGTATTGACTGACCTGGTCGCCGAAGAACGGCATGAGGGCGATGGTCGGTCCGTACAGGTGGCTGTCGCAGGTTTTCTCGGTGTCGAGTATGTCGAGGCGGCTCATCATGTTGAGCGCGCAGCTGAGCAGCAGGGCGAACTTGGTGGTGCTGAATACCATGCCGAGCAGGCTGTTGGGCAGGCCCAGCTGCATCCCCTTCAACATGCGGGTGAGCTGTCCGGCCACAAAGCTGAGCACGATGGGAAGTATGATCCAGAGGATGAAAAAGGCGACAATGCTGAGAAACATGTTCGTGGTGCTGCCCGTCACGGCCAGCAGGTTGTCGCCCATCAGCATGTAGAGCAGCGCGGCTATGAGCAGACCGGAAATGATGCCTATGGTGGAAACGATTTCCTTGAGGAAACCGTTGCGCCATCCGCTGATGAGCGCCCATACGAGCAGGATGGCGATGAAAAGGTCTATATACATGGCTTCTTTCTTTATGAAAAGAGCGGACATACGACGGCCGTGTACATCGGGATGTCCGTACACGGCGCGCCGGAGCCGTCTCTTTCCTTATTATAATAATGTGTCGCCACCGCCGTCCGCCGGCAGTCGCGCGCAGGCGGCTGCCGGCGGAGCGGAGGCTGCGTTTCAGAGTTTCTGCTTGACTTCTATTTCCTGGAAGGTCTCGATGATGTCGCCCTCCTTGATGTCGTTGCAGTTCGTAAGACTGATACCGCACTCGAAGTTTGTCGTGACTTCCTTGACGTCGTCCTTGAAACGTTTGAGCGCGTTTATCTCACCGGTGAATATGACTATGCCGTCGCGGATGAGGCGGGCCTTGTCGGAGCGTTTCACCTTGCCGTCGATGACGTAGGCGCCGGCCACGAAACCGACTTTCGAGATGTGGTAAACCTGACGCACTTCTATCGTCGCCGTCATCTCTTCTTTCAACACCGGCTCGAGCATTCCCTCCATGGCTTCCTTGACTTCCTCGATGGCGTCATAGATGACGGAGTACTGACGTATCTCCACGCCTTCCTTTTCGGCCAGCTTGCGCGCCGGCTGACTGGGACGGACCTGGAAACCGACGATGACGGCCTGCGAGGCTGCGGCCAGGGTGACGTCGTTCTCGGATATTTGGCCCACTCCCTTGTGGATGACGTTTACGGCGATGGTCTCGGTCGAAAGTTTGATGAACGAATCGGAGAGTGCCTCTACGGAACCGTCCACGTCGCCCTTGACAATGATGTTCAATTCCTGGAACGAGCCGAGCTTGATGCGGCGTCCCACTTCGTCGAGCGTCAGCATCTTGTGCGTACGCAGGTCTTGCTCGCGCTGAAGCTGCTCGCGCTTGTTCGCTATCTCGCGGGCTTCCTGTTCGGTCTCCATGACATGGAACTGGTCGCCGGCTTGAGGTGCGCCGTTGAAGCCGAGCAATGTCGCGGCCATGCTGGGTCCTACTTCCTGGACGCGCTGGTTACGCTCGTTGAAGAGGGCTTTTACGCGCCCGTAGTTCGTTCCGGCCAGGACAACGTCGCCTTGTCGCAACGTACCGTTCGATACGAGTACCGTAGCCACATATCCGCGGCCCTTGTCCAGTGACGATTCGATGACCGTGCCGCTTGCTTTCCGGTTGGGGTTTGCCTTGAGCTCGAGCATGTCGGCTTCGAGCAGGACTTTCTCGAGAAGTTCGGACACTCCCAGGCCTTTTTTCGCCGAGATGTCCTGGCTCTGGTATTTTCCTCCCCATTCCTCGACAAGGAAGTTCATGTTGGCGAGCGCTTCCTTTATCTTGTCGGGATTGGCCGCCGGCTTGTCTATTTTGTTGATGGCGAATACGATGGGGACATTGGCTGCGACGGCGTGGTTGATGGCCTCCTTCGTCTGGGGCATGATGTCGTCGTCGGCGGCAATGATGATAATCGCAATGTCGGTAACCTGCGCACCGCGGGCACGCATGGCGGTAAACGCTTCGTGTCCGGGCGTGTCGAGGAAGGTGATGTGACGGCCGTTCTCGAGCGTGACGTTGTAGGCACCGATGTGCTGGGTGATGCCTCCCGCCTCGCCGGCAATGACGTTGGCCTTGCGGATGTGGTCGAGCAACGACGTCTTACCGTGGTCCACATGTCCCATGACGGTGACGATCGGGGCACGCGGCAACAAGTCTTCCTCGTTGTCCTCTTCCTCGGCTATGGCTTCCTGCACGTCGGCACTGATGTATTCTGTCTTATATCCGAACTCTTCGGCCACGAGGTCTATGGTTTCGGCGTCCATGCGCTGGTTGATGCTGACCATGATGCCGATGCTCATGCACGTGCCGATGACTTTCGTCACGGGAACGTCCATCATCGTTGCCAGCTCGTTGGCTGTAACGAATTCCGTCAGTTTCAGAACCTTGCTGTCGGCTTTTGCCTCGAGCATCTCCTCTTCCTGCTGTGCGCGGACCTGTTCCCGTTTTTCCTTGCGGTATTTTGCGCCTTTCGAACCCTTTTGTTTGCTGGTCAGACGGGCGAGTGTCTCTTTCACCTGCTTGGCTACGTCTTCGTCGGATATTTCCGGCTTGATGGTAGCCTGCATCTTGCGGTTGCGTTCCTTGGAGCGCTTGCTTCCGCCCTGCTGTCCGGCGTTCTGCGGCGCGTTTCCGCCGTTCGGACGATGGCGCTGCTGGTTGCCGCCCTGCTGGTTGGCTGCGGCGTTCACGTCGATGCGTTCTTTCCCGATGCGGTTACGTTTCTTTTTCTCCCCGTTTTGTGCGCCGGGCTGGCGGTTATTTTTTTCTTCGCGCTCTTTGCGCCGTTCTTCCTTGCTTTTCTTTTTCGGTCGCGTGTTCTGATTGATGCTCGAAAGGTCGATGGTCCCGAGCACCTTGGGGGCGGTGATTTCGGTCTGCTTGTGCAGTTTGAAGACACCGTCGCTTTCTTCGCCGATGGCCTTGGCCCGCTCCTCGACGGAAGGCTTCTGCTTGGGCGCTTTGGGCGTTTCTTTCGTTACCTGCGGCTGCGTGCCGGCTTCTACCTTCGGCTTTTCAACCTTTACCTCGGCTTTTTCGACTGCCGGAGCGGCTTCTGCGGTGTCTTTCTCGGCCGGCTTTTCGGCGGCGGATGCCGGCTTGGCATTCAGTTCGATGCTGCCTTTCACGACGACCTGCGGGCGCAGTTCTTCGGGAATCTTGGTCTCGATGACTTCGGGTGCCGGTTTCTTTTCCTTCTGTCCCTTCTCCTTCTGACGGCTCTGGAGCATTTTTTCGGCTTCCGAACGCAAATCCTTGTCTGCCCCGAATTCTTTCCGCAGCAGTTCGTATTGTTCGTCCGTGATTTTCTCGTTCAGTGCCGCGTTTGTCTCGAATCCCTTTTTCCTAAGGAAGTCCGCCACCGTCTGGAGTCCGACGTTGAATTCTTTTATTACTTTATTTAATCTGATACTCATGTGTTTGTTTTTGGTTAAAAGTTAAAAGTTAATAGTTGAGAGTGCCGTCGGCGACCGCAGGCGGCACTTGCGAGCGCCTGTTTCGGGGCCGTGGACGTTTTACTTTTAACTATTGACCGTGTTGTTGTCTTCTTCGAATTCCGCGTTGAGGATGCGCAGCACTTCGTCCACGGTGTCCTCTTCGAGGTCTGCCTTTTCGATGAGCATTTCCCTGGGGGCGTTGATGACTTCCTTCGCGGTGTTCAGTCCGAGGCTCTTGATGGCGTCGATGACCCACTGGTCGATTTCGTCGGCGAACTCGTCCAGGTAGATGTCTTCGGTCTCTTCGCTGCCTTCCACTTCGCGGAATACGTCGATGGTGTATTCTGTGAGCATCGAGGCCAGTTTGATGTTCTGTCCGCCCTTGCCTATGGCGAGCGAAACCTCTTCCGGCCGCAGGTAGACTTCGGCTTTTCTTTCCTCTTCGTTAAGGTTGATGCTCGAAACCTCGGCGGGGCTGAGCGCACGCTGTATGAACAGGCGCGTATTGGCCGTGAAGTTGATGACATCGATGTTCTCGTTGTTCAGTTCGCGCACGATGCTGTGTATGCGGCTGCCTTTTACGCCGACGCAGGCGCCCACCGGGTCGATGCGGTCGTCGTAGCTTTCGACGGCTATCTTGGCTCTTTCGCCCGGTATGCGTGCTACGCGGCGCAGTGTGATGAGGCCGTCGGCTATTTCGGGTATTTCGGCTTCGAGCAGGCGGCGCAGGAATTCGGGCGATGTGCGGCTCAGGTAGATTTTAGGGTTGCCGTTGGTGTTGTCCACCCGGTCTATGACGGCGCGTACGGTATCTCCCTTGTGGAAGAAGTCACGTGGGATTTGCTGGTTCTTGGGCAAGAGCAGTTCGTTGTGCTCGTCGTCCATCAGCAGCGTTTCGTTTTTCCAGGTCTGGTATACTTCCGCGGCGATGATTTCGCCTACGCGGTCTTTGTATTTGTTGTATAAGGAGTCGTGTTCGAGTTCCAGAATCTTGCTGGCCAGGGTCTGGCGCAGGGTCAATATGGCCCGTCGTCCGAACGAGGCGAAGTTGATGGTTTCGCTGACTTCCTCGCCCACTTCATAGTCGGGGTCGATTTCCTGTGCGGCGCTCAGGGGCATCTGCTTGTTGGGGTCGGTCACTTCGCCGTCGGCCACGACTTCGCGGTTGCGGTAGATTTCAAAATCACCCTTGTCGGGATTTACGATAACGTCGAAGTTCTCGTCCGATCCGAAGAGTTTGGCGATAACACTGCGGAAACTTTCTTCGAGCACGCCCACCATGGTGGTGCGGTCGATGTTCTTGGTTTCCTTGAACTCTGAGAAAGTGTCGATGAGACTGACGGTTTCTGTTTGTTTCTTTGCCATATTTTTTTGTTTCTTTGTTCGTTTCAGTATTGCCGCCGCGCAGGGTAGCCCGGCGTGCGGCGTGGGGTTATTTGAATTCGATGAGATACTTCGTATATTTGACGTCGTCGTAGCCGAATGTCAGCTCGCGTTCCACGAGCTTGGGGCGTTTCTGCCCTTCCTCGCGGACCTTTTCCTCGATGGTCAGCCGGAATGTTTCGGGGGTGGCTTCACCGAGCACGCCGCAGAGTTTCCGTCCATCGCACGTGAGCACTTCCACGCGGTCTCCCCGGTGGATTTCGTATTGGCGCAACACCTTGAAAGGCTGTCCTATGCCTGCGCTGCCCACTTCCAGCTCGAAGTCTTCCTCTTCGCGGTCCAGGTGGCTCTCTATGTGCCGGCTCAGCTCTACGCAGTCCTCTATCCATACGCCTTCCTCGTGGTCTATTTCCACCACAATGCGGTTATCGGCCGAGACTGTCAGGTCTGTCAGGAAGTAGTCCTTCTGTTCGAGCCATTCCTCCACCAGTTTCTTCACAACGTTCTTGTCTATCATACTTGCGTGTTATTGTTGCTTGTAAAAACAAGTGAGGAACTTTTGCAAGCCCCTCACTCCATTCCTCTGCAAAGATACGAACAATTATCTGTAACGCCAAGAAAAAATGTTAAATCTTTCGCTTCTTTTCGCTTACGGCGTCATTGGCGGCGGAATGCCGTGTGTAGGGACGCGATTCATCGCGTCCGCAAGGGTGCATCGGGGATTTTATTCCATATATATCCCGGCGGACGCGATGAATCGCGCCCCTACGTGCGACAATGATATTGCGATTTTAACACTTCTTGCTTTCGGGCGGAAAATGTATTATCTTTGCAGTGCTAAAGTGCGGGGACGGCGTGAAACCGTCCCTTTTTCGTGTCAAAAAGTCCTTTTTCAGGAGAAACCGTCCCTATGACAATGTCCCGTCCTGAAAGATGTTGACTGGGATTTGTATTGATATTTGTTAATATAT
>ERZ827108.451-NODE-451-length-69763-cov-7.645206_pt1 | contig 69763 bp, 52 predicted proteins | sample MGYA00519921_ERZ827108 | MGnify/ENA primary metagenome ERZ827108 (study PRJEB31778, sample SAMEA3449258) | human gut metagenome | biome: human gut; feature: human-associated habitat; material: faeces | place: United Kingdom | collected 2010/2012 ... | reverse complement strand
AGAGCTTTGTGCCCGTTAATCATGATCAATTCCTACGTGTCCGCTGAATAGTTACCCTTGGGCAAAGAATAGTTTAAAATTATATAAAAAAGGATGATTGGAGATGTGGCGGGATTTGTGTAATTTTGCAGGATAATGGAGGAATTGGAGGAAAATATCTCAAGATATGTACGGGAACTGCCGGTCGGCGAGGTGGCCGCGCAAGTCAACGCGGCGTTGAGGCAGAAAACCCGGGTGGTGGTCATCGCACCGCCGGGTGCGGGCAAGTCCACATTGCTGCCGCTCACCATATTGGCCGACACGCCGGAAGGAAGGATCATCATGCTGGAGCCACGCCGCCTGGCCGCCCGACAGGTAGCGCAGCGTATGGCCGATATGCTCGGCCAGCGTGTGGGCCAGACCGTGGGCTACAGCATCCGTTTTGAGTCCATGGTATCAGCCCGTACCCGCATCGAGGTGGTGACCGAGGGGATACTGCAGCGTATGCTGGTGGAAGACCCGACCCTTGAAGGCATATCGGTCGTGATCTTCGATGAGTTCCACGAACGGAGCCTCTACTCCGATGTGGCTTATGCCCTGACCCTGGAGGCACAGAGGCTGATACGCCCGGACCTGAAGATCGTCATTATGTCGGCCACGATCGATGCCGGTCACATATGCCGCCGCTTCGACGCCCCGTTGGTCGAAAGCCGAGGACGCGCCTACGATGTCGATATAATCCGCGCCGGTGATTCCGAAGCCTCCACCTGCGCCGAGGACACCGCCGCCGTGATCCGCCGGGCGTTGCGCGAGCAGACAGGCGACATCCTTGCCTTCCTCCCGGGACAGGGCGAGATAATGAAATGCCGCGACCTGCTCGCCAACCTGTCGCCTGATATCCGTATATGCACCCTCTACGGCATGCTGCCGTTCGAGGACCAGCGGCGCACCCTGGCGTCTTCTCCCGCCGGAACACGCAGGATAGTCCTGTCCACCCCCATCGCCGAGACATCGCTGACCATCCAGGGAATCCGCACGGTGGTGGATTCCGGTTTCTACAAGGGGATGGTCTATGACGCCCGCAGCGGCCTGAGCCACCTGGAGACCATGCGCGTGTCGCTCGACATGGCCCGGCAACGCAGCGGACGTGCGGGACGCCTGTCGGAAGGGGTATGCTACCGACTATGGTCCAAGCCGGTGGAACTGAGGATGAAGGAGAGCCGCGTGCCGGAGATATCGGAGGCGGACCTGTCATCGATGGTCCTCGGCATCGGCGCCTGGGGCGAGAGCGATGTCTTTGCCTTGCCCTGGCTCACACCCCCGCCACGCGACAAGGTGTTCAAGGCACGGCAGTTGCTGCATACCCTCGGAGCCGTCAACGAAAAGGGAGATGTCACGCCCCACGGACGGCGTCTGGCCCGCATTCCCTGTCACCCTCGTATCGCTCAGATGCTGGTCAAGGCCGATGACAACGCAACGAAGGCGTTGGGCGCCGACATCGCCGCCATACTGGAGGAGAAAGACCCCGTCAACGACGAGAACGACTGCGACATCACCACGCGCATAGTCATGTTGCGCGACGCTCGCCGACGCGGCAGCATCGGACGCCTTGGCCGAATCGCCAGAATCACAGAGCAATACCGCCGCCTGGTTCGTGCCAGGGAGGACAACGCCGTTCCTGACCCCGCCGCAATCGGAACCTTGGTTGCCTCGGCATACCCCGAACGGGTGGCGATGATGGTGGCGGACTGCCGCTACCGTCTGGCCAACGGCGATGAGGTCCGGATGAATGCCGAGGATCACTTGTCTTCCAGAAAGTTGCTGGCGGTAGCGTCACTGGGGAAAAGGATATTTCTTGCCTCGCCAATCGATGAGGCTGTGGTCCGCGACATGGGCTCGTGGAGCGAGAAACTGCACTGGGACAACAAGCAGGGACGCGTGGTGGCCCGCAGGGAACTGCGCCTCGGTGTGCTGCTGCTTGACACGGCGGCATCGGAATCTATTGACCGAGAGCAGATAACGGAAGCCATATGCGCCGCCGCCGTCAAGGATGGCAGGAGTATGTTTGACTTCAGCGACGATGCGACGCGTCTGATGCAGCGTGTCGGGACCGTGGCCGGATGGCATCCGGAATTAGGGCTGCCGGAGGTATCGGTGGAAAGGCTGCTGGATACGGCTCATGAATGGCTGCCTCTGTACATAGGCGGGGCCACGACAGCCAAGGAACTGAAACGCATCGACATCTGCCAGGTGGTGTGGGGACTGCTGACCTACGATCAGCAGCAACGTGTGGATGCGATCGCCCCGGCGCACTACAGGTTGCCCAACGGACGGAACGTACGCCTGGACTATCGCGTGGGAGCGGACTCCCCCGTGCTGAGCGCACGCCTGGAGGATTGTTTCGGCATCAAGGAGACACCCCGTGTTGACGGAGGCACGCGGCCATTGCTGATGGAACTGCTGTCGCCCGGCTACAAACCCGTGCAGCTCACCAAGGACATCGCAAGTTTCTGGAGCGGCACCTACCACGAGGTCCGCAAGGAACTCCGCCGCCGCTACCCCAAGCACCCCTGGCCCGAAGATCCGTCCTCCATGTAGGGACATCCCTCCGGGATGTTAAATTGAGGCAAACATCCCGAAGGGATGTCCGTACATGGAATCCGGGATTGTCCACATGATTTCAACATCCCGAAGGGATGTCTGTACATGGAAACCGCAAAGTCGAACGTTAATAAAAAGGACTTATTTACATCAGAATGACCTTATCATCAAATATAGCCATGCGGTGGACCGCGATTCTCGTCATGCTTCTTTCTGCTCTCATCCTGCTGCCGGAGGAGTCCAGAGCCGCTGTCAGCGAGGATTTCGAGCGGAAGCCGTCGGCAGAACTTCTGGGGCGTGCGGCATCGTACATCGAGGCCGACACGCTCCTGGACAAGGCGGTGGCCGCGCTGAGCGTCGTGGCGAACCGTTACTACGCCAGGCCCGAGGATTCCACTGCACGGCGCGACGCCATCACCGCCATGTACCAGCTCGGCAACATCTACAGTCTGCGCATCTTCGATTACCCGAAGGCATACACCAACCTCTCCACCGCCCGTATGCTGGCCCAGGAGGAGGGGGATGACTATGAGCTGGCCCTGATCCTGCTGCGACTGGCCAACATCCATAACATCTGCTACGATGAAGAGGACAAGAAATCCACCTACGCGCTCCTTTCCGAAGCTCTGGACCGCGCAATCGCCGGAAATAACGAGGAAGTCATGACCCGCCTGGCCATAAATCTGTCAATCATGCAGGTGTTGGAAGACGGATGGGGCACACATGCCGGCGAAATCGCCAGAATCCGCAACTATCGTTTTCCAGCCGACTCCCATTACCGCACCATATGCGTCAACATAATCGACGGAATGAACGCTTATTTCCGTGGAGACCACAAGACGGCCGAGAACCATTACCGGAAAGTCCTGGACTCACTGCCGGATGACCAGTCCTACAGGGAACGGTTCGTCTACGGCACGATGTACCTGCTACAGTATGTCTACGAGAACAGCGGCGACTACGCTGCCGAGGAGAAACTGCTGCGCGACAGGCTTAGGTTCGTCCAGGAACTCAGCCTCGACGACTATGTGCTGTACACCTACTCCCACCTTGTCAATTTCTTCGACCGACGCAACCAACCCGATTCTGTCAAGAAATACACCTATCTTTATCTGTACGCCAAGGAGGAACTGGACCAGACCTCCGGACTCAGCAAGGTTCAGAATGTGGATATGCTTCGTCAGATCGAGAAGGCCAACGAGGAGGTGCGCCAGCTGTCGCTGCACCGGCTTCAGGAACGGCGCCGCCTTACAGTGACCATTGCCGTCAGTGTCGTGGTGTCCATACTGCTGCTGACATTCGTCTACCTTTTCCTGAACCTGAAGCGCAACCACAAGCTGCTGTTCCAGAAGAACCGAGAGTTGCTGGAACGCGAGGAGCAATTGAAGATGCTCATGGCACACGGGCCCGCGGCTGATGATTCCGTGCAGGGAGCGCCGAAGGACGGATCGGCTGGCACCGGAGCAGACTGCGAGGCCGACGAGGAAAGCGCGTTGCTGTTCCCGCGCATATTGAAAGTCATGGAGGAGGACCGCACCATCTATGACCAGGGATTCGGAGCCGATGACCTGGCCGCCCTGCTCCATGTGCCGCAACGAAGCGTCTCCAGGGCCATCAACGCCTGCAGCGGCATGAACTTCCATCAGTTCCTGAACGGCTACCGCGTCCGCGAGGCATGCCGCCTGATGCAGGACACCGACCCGGAGACTACTACCGTTGAGTACATCGCGGAGAGCGTCGGCTTCAAGTCGCGCACGTCGTTCGCATCGCTGTTCAAGAAAACCACCGGCCTTACTCCCTCCGAATGCTGGCGAATGACCCGCAAGAAGCAATGAATATCGGTCAAAAGGCCTGTTTCGATACCCTGTGACGTATCAAAACGCGTTTTAAGACGCGTCAATCCTTGTTTTTCTCATTTTTTTCACTCTTTTAGTCCTAATTTTGACGGCGGACAACACGACGTCCACTAACCGATTCTCTAACTTTAAACACACGAAAGATGAGAAAGACTTTACTAACCACAGCACTGGCGATTTCCGCGACACTCTGCATGAGCGCGGCGCCATTCAAGGTTACCGTCACCCCGCTGGGTGAGAAACCCGCCGACTCCATGCTGAAGGCACCGTCGGTCAGCAAGGCCGATGTAATTGTCAGCGAGGATTTCTCCGGATTCACCGAAGGCGAGACCCTGGATGTCAACAAATGGGGCGAACAGATGTGCAGCCACTACAGATCCGAGGAAATCGATCCCTCGCTGACCCACGGCGCACAATGGACCGGCCATAATGTCCATCAGGCCGGCGGATGCGCCGGTCTGTTCGACATCAACGTTCAGGATCCCGCGTACATCAACACCCCCAAGATGGACTATTCCGGTTCCGTCACCATCACGTTCCTGGCAAAATCCCTGCTGACCGAATGGGAAGAGGAGGATGAGAACGGCGAACCGAAGAAATGGCATTTCTCCTCAACCACCATCATGATGCGCATGGCCAACGACAACCACGACAAGTTTCAATATGGTTCAGACGATACAGTAAACAGTGCAGGCAATTTCGATTCCTTCCCAATATATCCTAATCAGGGATGGTGCGAGATCAAGATTGAATTCGACAACTATTCCGCGTACAATGACGCTTTCTTCCAGATTGCGTCAGCAGGACATCTTCTCGTCGATGACTTACGCATTACGACTTCCGTAGACAAGTTCATTGCAGAACCTGTGTTCAAGGGATTCACGGGTGCCACGGAAAACGGCTTCACCATCACCTTTGAATCTGTTCGCAAGGCATTCAATTACTACACTTACCTGTATGAACAAAACGGCCAGGACGAAAACGGCAATCCTATCTACAAGACTGTAATCAACATGGATAACATCTTCAGTCCCGAAGATCTTGAAGCGATTTCCAATATGGGCATGACAGTGGAAGAATATATGGAATTCATGGCTCAGGAATTGGATATTACTCTTGACGAGTTATGGGAAATGCTGGCTAGTGAAAAGCCTTATAACAATTTCGGGAAAGTCGAGCATAAGGAAGGAACGAATCTATACTCCTATACCTACTACAATCTCGATCCGACCAAGCAGTACTATTATGATATCCGTGCACACTATTATCTGACCTTCTCGCCGGAGAATATCCGTCCGGTGGAGGTTGTCGGCACACCGCAGAACCTTGACGCCACCGACATCAGCGAGACGGGCTTTACCGCCAACTGGAGCAAGATCACACAGTGCGACGGCTACACCGTGGACCTGTACGGTGTGAACGTAGTGGAGGAGGATGAGGATAACTTCGTGATCTTCGAGGAGGACTTCGACGCCACCGAGGAACTGACCGACGCCACCGACATCGCCAATCCGGACGCCACCGGCGAAGGCAGCGACATCACCTTCGATGACCTGACTTCATCGCCCGGCTGGGTATTCGGTGACGACAACTATATCCTCTTAGTCAAGGGCAAGGCCGGTCTCGGCGTGGACGAGTACGGCTGCTTCCGTCTGACTTCTCCCACAATGTATGTGGCAGGTGCCGACATGGCAACCCTCTCCCTTAGCGTTGAAAGCACCATCGAGGACTATGAGATCCGCATCCGATTTGCCGGTCAGGTTTACTCGCTTCCCGTGAAAGGCAATAAGTTCGAGGGTGAGTTCGAACTTCCCACATTCGGTCTGAAGGAAACCAACTTCGCGATCTCCGGTCCCGATGACGCGCCTATCTTCATCGACTATATCTCCGTAAGCCAGCCTCTGCACAAGGGTGACATGACCTTCACATGGCTGGGCCGTGAGGAGACCGACAAGGAGACTCTGTCCCACACCTACACCGACCTTGATTCCGAGCGTTTCGGCCGATACGCGTTCTCGGCCAACGCATTCCGTGGCGAGGACGACAAGAGGATGTCGTCGTTCGACGGCGAGCGCATGATCGTGGACCTGAAGAACGGCTCCTCATCATCGCAGTTCTCCGAGGTTGAGGAGGTCATGGCAGCCGAGGAAGTCGTGGAGGTAGCACGCTACACTCTGGATGGCCAGCGCGTCGACAGACCCGTGAAGGGCATCAATATAATCCGTTACTCCGACGGTTCCGTCCGTAAGGTAATGGTTAAGTAAAAATCCTGTTCTACTTATTTCGGCTTCGTCTTGCTTCGCGGCGAGGCGAAGCCGAATCCATTTCAAGACAGAAGGTAAATATATCTGCATTTTGACTTTGCGTAATTAGAACATAAGGACATAAGGTTTCATTAAGGAGCAATCACTTACCATCCGGCGATCATGGCATAAGCGTGACATGGAGCAGACGCTCGACATAAGGCCGTCCGGATGGCTTATGCCGACCGCTTGCGGTCCTTGTTCATTTATGTTGGAAATCCGGATGGCAGACAATCCATTTCTATCTTATGTAAACTTATGTCCTTATGTTCTTCTTTGCCAATTGATAAACCATGTACAAAACATATATACTGATATGAGAAGAATGACAATCGTTGCCGGTCTGGCATTAGGCATCATTACTGCCTCCGCCGCACGTCTGGATTACACATACAATTTTGCCGGAGCGTCATCGGAGTGGTACGGCAACTCCAAGACCGAGACCTACGATGTGGCCATACGCCTGTCAAACCCGTCGTTTACCGGAGCCAAAGTAACCGGAATCCGCGTAGCCGTACCCACTGACGGCATCGCCGACGCCTCGGCATGGCTCTCGTCCGAACTACGCCTCAAGAAGAAGAACGGCAAGAACGTAAACGATCCGGATATTGCCACCGTAGCCGGAACCGTCGCCGACGGATGGCTGGACATAACCTTCGAATCTCCATACACCATCCCTGCCGAGGGTGTCTATGTCGGCTATTCCTTCAGCGTTACGGAACTGGACTCCGGTACCGAGACTCCTGTATCGGTCGCCGCCGGCATCAATCCCGATGGACTGTACCTCCACTCCACCCGCACCAAACTGCGTTGGGGAGCGATGAGCCAGGAACTCGGGAAAGTCTCCACCATGGCTGTCGTTCTTGACGGCTCTTTCCCCGAACAGTCGGCGGTGTTCACGGTGACTGAAGTCAAGGGTGCGGTCGGAGAGTCTGTCTCAGCAGCATTGCCGTTGGTTAACTGTGGCACCGCCGCCATTTCATCGATTGAATATACCGGCACCGTCGCCGACCGCTCGTTCAGCGGCTCTGTCACCCTTACCACCCCCATCTCCGCCAACATCGGAGCAAACGGCAACGCATCAGTAGAGATTCCCGACTTAGATGTGGCCGGGGAATATCCGTTGAAAATCCGGGTATCCAAAGTAAACGGAGTCGTTGCCGAATGCCCGGAGGCTGAGGGCAAACTGAAAGTCTATCCTTTCCTGCCCGTGAACCGTCCTCTGGTCGAGGAATACACAGGCCTGTGGTGCGGCTGGTGTCCGCGTGGATATGTCGCGCTGGAAACGATGAAGGAGCGCGAAGGAGACCTGTTCATCGCCACGGCCTACCACAGCGGGGACGCTATGGGATTCAACGGGAAGACTCCCAATTCTCCCAACGGATACCCTGCCGGTTACATCAACCGTTCTGTCGCCCTGAACCTTGCCGACATATACACCGACTGGGGCAACTACCGCACATGGATTCCGGACGGCGGCGTGGAAGTGGCAGTCGAGTGGAGCGATGAGTCGCACAGCTCCGTCAAGGCTACAGCCACGGCACGTTTCATCGAGAATCATTCAGGTGCAGACTATCGAATAAGTTACCTCCTCGTGGCCGACGGCCTGTCCGACCCATCATGGAGACAGCACAACTCCTTCTCAGGTCTGACCGACCGGAAAGACGAGATGCCGGGATACTGGGGTGATGTCTTCATCAATGGCCCAGGATATGTAGAGGGTCTGACATTCAACGACGTGGCTGTTGCCGCCACGGACTTTGACGGCGAGCGCAATTCCATACCGGCTGAGATTACCGCAGGCGAGGAATATTCTCATGTACACTTGTTCGATATGGAGGAAATCGCGGCATCGCTTGGCGAGAATGCCGGGAAGGTTCTGTCGCAACCCGGCAAACTCCGTGTGGTCGCGGTGCTGACGGATGGCCGTTCGGGGAAGTTCATCAACTGCAACTCATCGGCGCACATGGACGGCGAGCCGATGGTAGACCCGAGTTCCACGGAACGTATCCACGCCGATGGCGTGCGTGTGGAGACCGGCCGCTGGACGCTTGACGGCCGTCGCGTCGATGCTCCCGTTCCAGGCGTCAACATAGTCCGCTACTCCGACGGCACGGTCCGCAAGGAACTGGTAGGAAACAAGTAAGAGTGGACACAACCGCTGGGTGTAGGGACATCCCTTCGGGATGTTTGATTGGCAATCAGAATGTTAAGCAAACGTGCCAAAGGCACGTCCCTACAGTTCGGTAAAAAACTCAGATATCTCCATAAAGACAACCATGCAAAAAAATATTTCGGAAATTGAAAATATTTTTGTAACTTTGCAGAGTCTTTAGGGTCATTGGACCTTGGGACCTCAGGATTGTCTTATGGTGTAATGGTAGCACTGCAGTTTTTGGTTCTGCCTGTCCAAGTTCGAATCTTGGTAAGACAACGCAGGGTTGAGCATCCGCTCAACCCTTTTTTATAGTTGTACGTTTGATTTAGCCTATACTATTGATTCCTTATATCTTAATATATCTCCCTCCGCTAACCAAATTTAAAAATCGAGGAGATACAGACTTAACAACCCACAGTATGGCGGCAGATAGCACCACATTGGTCAGAAACGACAGTATGAAGCAGATCAAAGTCATAAACGTGGCTTCAGGTTTCAGAGAAAAGACCCATACTTTATCTATCAAGAGACAATACATCCCATGTATAGCATAAATAAAAAAATATATATTGGCATATCTATTTATTAGGGTGTTCAGTTCTATGTTCTCATTTTTGAGACGAAATTTAAGTGCTACATGTCATAAGTTGCTGATACTCATCAAATGATTTATTGAATACTACGGCATTAAAAACTATGCTTTTTTTGATTCAAAAATCGGCTTACCTTATGATGGTATTGCTCTAATTTACAGAATATTGCAGATGATACCAGAGCTAAAAAGTTGGAACATCAAACTGAACACCCTATCTATTTATTAATTGGGCAAAATACGGAAAAACAATATCAAATCTTCTGATAGCGTAAATAGTCAGACAGAATCCGATATAACGCAATATAAATAGGGCCTCTGCGAAATAGTACTGTACCACAACTAATGCGGGTATCCAAATAGCAAAACTAATTATCATATATGTCCTAACTGGGGAAAGGAATTCAATCCTATGCATTCCCAACGCAGCTCCGAATACAAAATATTCCAATCCATGACAATTTATACCTAACGCAGGCAAACATAGGAATATAATAGATATAATCCATTTCCGGGCAACATAATATATTATCGGACTCAATGCAACAAATATTATCAAATTCCTTACAAACCAGAATGCAAAACCCATGGGATAGCCGTCTCCTGTATCCCAATAACCCCGTAAGAAGCCAAGCATCGATACACTTCCATCCACTACAATGCCATCACCATCAAACCCCAAATACTTTGCTTTGAAGATTCTTACAATTCCATATAGTGTATTCCACAATATATATGGAATTACAAGTGAAGTAATACGGGATTTCCATTTCCCTATAACCACCTTAAAAGTCAATTTCTCGACATTAATGAAAAACAAGAACCCCGAAATTACAAAGAAGAATGGAACGCACAGTCCAAGAAATACATTAATGACATCAAAAGTTATCTTCGTAGATTCCTCAATCTCACTTCCAAGCAAATTCACTGGATTGCAATGAATCATTATCACACCCATTAAACAAAAGAATTTCAATGAGTTTATAGCACTTGACGTACAGTTATTCATATTGTTCTGTTACAATTGATAGTGAAGATGTTCCAATTATTTACAAAATTAAATATAAAACGTTACGCTTATAAATCTACAAAATTAATCATTTCCATGGACAATTATAGTATTATGTAATGATTTATTGACATTAAATACAAATATACACTTTAATATCAGGCAAATAATCAATCCCAATGTAAATCACGAATAAATATGAGAATGGCCGGTCACGGGGAGTGGCCGGCCATTGCTGGGGTTATTTCTGGGGGTTATTCAATCCGATCAGTTGTGGAGGGAGTGGGTCACGGGACGCATGATGAAGGTGAAGGTGTAGTCCTGGTAGGGCAGGCGGTACTCCTTCAGCGGGAGGGCGCCCCAGCTGTTGACACATCCCAGACCCATCTGGGCCTTGTCGACCAATACATTGGTATATCCACACTGCGGAACCTCCGGCGAGTGCATCTGCGTCTTATCCGGACCGTTGTCAAGCGACTCGACGGTGTAGTTCAGCGCCGATGCTGAGAACGGAGCGTCCGACATGAACTCCAGGCCACGGCCGCCACGGTTCACAAGGCGCCAGTAACGGATATCGGTCTTGGTACCGGTCTCCTGCGGACGGATGTAGGGATAGAACTGCTCGGCAACCGTCTGGTTGTAGACACCTAATCGTGTGGAGTGGTTGCGGTCGGAATAGTTCTCGATCGGACCACGGCCATAGTACTGCAGGGCGTCGAACTGCGCCGGCATCGGCATCTGGACGCCGAAGCGGAACATATCGGAAACCTTGGCGTTCTTGTCGGCCTTCAGGGCCTCGGTAACCTTCACCACGCCGGCTGCGTTGATCTGATAAGTCATCGAGAACGTGGCGCTGACAGCGGGAATAGTGTAGTCGGCCTTGACCACGACGAACTCGCCCTGCTTCTCATAATTCAGTTTCTCAAGCTTCACCTCGGGGCTCTTCCATACCACATACTTGTTCTGCAGGTTCGCGCCGTAGTCATTGTCGGTCGGAGCGCGCCAGAAGTTCGGAGTGACGGCCAGACCCGGCTCGATCATCTCCAGACCGCCGACATTGTACTTCATCATGTAACCGCTGTGGCGGTTGAACTCGATGTTGAAGTCGTTGCCCTTTACAATCAGGAAGTTCCAGTTGTTGTCCACGATTTCGGGAGCCGATACGGACTCATTGGCGGCGGCACGCACCTTGATGTCCATGTTGAGAGCCGCCGGATTGTTCAGCGCGATCTGGGCGCGGGCCACCACATGACCGGCGGGCAGCAGACCCTCCTCGTTCTTCAGCGAATAGTCCACGTTGAGCAGCCACTCGCCCCGGTCGGAGATCTTGCCGTAAGGAATCTGGATGGTCTCCGTTGCGCCCGGGGCCACGTTCAGGTCGGAGATGCGGCCCTCGCGTACAGGCACGCCATTGTTCAGCAATACCCAGTCAAGGTTCAGGTTCTTCAGGTCCACGAAGAAGTTCTCGTTGTAGACGTTCACCTTGCCGGCTGCCAGGTCGGCGGGAGTGGTCCAAACGTTCTGGTAGTAGTAGGCCACCTCGTCGGCATGGGGGTTCGGAACGCGGTCGGGGCTGACCAGACCGTTGTCGCAGAAGTTGTTGTCGCTGGCGTCATAATCGTTGAAGTCGCCGCCGTAGGCGTAGATCTCCACGCCGTCCTTGCCCTTCCAGCGTATGCCCTGGTCCACGAAGTCCCAGATGAAGCCGCCTTGCAGCTTGGGATACTTGCGGATCAGGTCCCAGTACTCCTTGAAGCCACCCTGCGAGTTACCCATGGCGTGGGCATACTCACACTGGATCAACGGTTTCTTCACCTCATCGCTCTTGGCGTACTTCTCCATGCCCTCGTAGCCATAGTACATGGGGCAGAAGATGTCGGTCTTGCCCTTCTGTCCTGCCTGCTCGTACTGAACGGCGCGGCTCGGATCCTCGGTCTTGACCCAGTCGTAGGCTGCCTCGAAGTTCGGGCCGTAGCCTGCCTCGTTGCCCAGGCTCCAGAAGATGATGCTGGGGTGGTTGAAGTTGGCCTGCACGTTGCGCTGGTTGCGTTCCATGTGGGCCTTCTTGAAGGATGCGTTCTTGGCCAGCGTCTTGTCGCCGTAACCCATGCCGTGGCTCTCGATGTTGGCCTCGGCCACTACATAGATGCCGTACTTGTCGCACAGCTCGTACCACAGGCGGTCGTTGGGATAGTGGCAGGTGCGGACGCCGTTGATGTTCAGTTTCTTCATCAGCTGGATGTCCTGCAGCATACGCTCCGGCGATACGACGTAGCCGCCGTCGGGGTCGAGTTCATGACGGTCGGCGCCCTTGAACAGGACGGGCTTGCCGTTCACCAGGATCTGGCTGTTGACCAGCTCGATCTTGCGGAAACCGACATTGACGGGGATGACCTCGCCGTTGCCTTCCACGGTCAGTCTGTACAGATAGGGATCCTCGGCGCTCCATGCATGCGCGCCGGGAACGCTCATGGTCAGCTTGCCGCTCTTGGAGGCAGTGGCGTTGGCCACCACATTTCCCTCGGCATCGCTAAGCGTCAGCGTGGTGGGCACGCTGCCCGTCAGCTTCAGGTCCACGGTCAGCTGGCCGTCATTATAGTTGTTGGCCAGGTCGGGAGTGACGCGTACATCCTCCACACGCTGCCTGTTGCGGGCGAACATATAGGAGTCGCGGGCCACGCCGCCGAAGCGGAAGAAGTCCTGGTCCTCCAGATATGTGCCGTCGCTCCAGCGGAACACCTGGAAGCAGATCAGGTTCTCCTGACCGGGAACCACGTAGGGAGTCACGTTGAACTCGGCCTCAAGCTTGCTGTCCTCGCTGTAGCCAACGTACTTGCCGTTGACCCACAGATAAACGCAGGAAGTGACCGAGCCGAAATGCACGAATATATCCTTCCCCTTCCAGTCGGCAGGCACCTTGAACTCGCGGCGGTATGTACCGACGTTGTTGTTCTTGACAGGCACCTGCGGGGGATTGCTCTCGAAGTCGTTACGCCAGGGGTAGCCGGTGTTGACATACTGCGGGTCGCCGTATCCGTTCAATTCCCACATTCCCGGCACGGAGATGGTGCCCCATCCCTTGTCGTTGAAGTTCTTGCTCCAGAAATCCACGGGGCGCTGGTCGGCGTCATTGACCCAGTTGAATTTCCATGTGCCGTTGAGGCTGAGGTAGTTCGACGAATGTTTCAGGCAGCCGCACTTGGCGGCCTTCTCTCCGGCCTTGTATGCGAAAGGCTGGGCGCGCATCGGAGCGCGGTTCACGGCGTTGACGTTCGGGTCGTGCCACTCCGTGAAACTCTGGGCCGAAACCCCGAGCCAGCAGCCTGCCAACGCCAGCGCCATCAGTTTAAGTTTCATAATATCAGGTTTTATTCATTAACAATCCTATCGGATTACAAGTCATAAAGGTTAGACGAGTTTCTCGGTAGCGGCCTTGATGCGGGCCATAGCCTCGCGGATGTTGTCGTCGCTGGTGGCGTAGCTGAGGCGGATGTAGCCGGGGGCGCAGAAGGCGGCTCCGTCCACGGTCACCACGTTTGCCTCCTCCAGCAGGTACATCACATAGTCGGAACTGCTGTTTATGACACGGTCGCCACAACGCTTGCCAACCAGTGCCGACACGTCGGGGAACAGGTAGAAGGCACCCATCGGCTTGAAGGTCTTCCAGCCGGGAATCTCCTGTGCAAGCGCGTAGACCAGGTCACGGCGGCGGCGGAACGCCTGGCACATCTCGGCCACGCACTCCTGCGGTCCGTTGTAGGCGGCCTCGGCGGCCTTCTGCGCGATGCTCGACGCGCCGGAGGTCATCTGGCCCTGCAGTTTGGTGATGGCCTTGGCCACTGCAGTCGGGGCGGCGATGTAACCGATACGCCAGCCGGTCATGGCATACGCCTTGCTGACGCCGTTGATGATCAGCACGCGGTCCCTCATACCCTCGCAGTGAGCGATGGAAGCGACAGGCCGGTCGGTGAAATTGATATGCTCGTAGATCTCGTCACTGATCACCGTCACGTCCGGATGCTTGGCCAGGACAGCGGCCAGGGCGTCGAGTTCCTCCTTGGTGTAGACGGAGCCTGTGGGATTGCTCGGGGAGTTCAGCAGCAACGCACGTGTACGGGGCGTGATGGCGGCCTCCAGTTCCTCGGCGGTCATCTTCAGGCCGTTCTCAGGCTTGGTAGCCACGCATACGGGCTTGCCCTCGGCCAGTTTCACCAGTTCCACGTAACTGACCCATGCCGGGGTGGGAATCACCACCTCGTCGCCGGGATTCACCAGCGTCAGGATGGCGTTGGCCAGCTCATGCTTGGCGCCGTTGCCCACGACGATGTCCGTCGGAGCGTAGGTCAGAGAGTTCTCGCGCTGCAGCTTGTCGCAGATGGCCTGACGTAACGACAGGTATCCCGGCACCGGGGTGTACCGCGAATAGTTCTCGCTGATGGCGCGCTTGGCCGCATCCTTGATGAAATCGGGGGTGTTGAAATCGGGCTCCCCGGCGGTCAGTCCGATCACATCGACACCTGCCGCCTTCAACTCGTTGGTCTTCTGCAACATCACCAGCGTCGCCGACGGCGACAGACTCTGGACTCGCTTCGAAATTTCAATCATGACGATATCTGTTTTTTGATTTCCTACAAATTTAGCAAAAAAAACCGATATCCTAAAATGTATCTTAGGATATCGGTTTTTTATGCCGCAATCAATCTGCGCGGACTACTTCTTCTCCCAGAGGTAGAGGCGGTCGGCCGGGCGTGTCTTGGCCGGGACAGGGAGCGAGAACAGCTGCCCCTTCACCACACGGTCCACAGGCTTCAGGTCAAAGCGCAGTTCCGTAACCGTAAAGATCAGAGCCCCGGTTGTGGGTCCGGTTATGATCACCTCGTCGCCCACATGCAGCTCGCCGGCCTCCATCAGAAACTCCCCTACCCCCAGCCTGGAGTAGTAGCGGCCGGCCTTTGCCACATACTTCTTGACACGCGTGGCCGACGATCCGTACTTCGCGCTCCACTCCCCAAGCCGCTGACCCAGGTAGTAGCCGTTCCAGAAGCCACGGTTGAATATCCTGCCCAGGCGTTCGTCCCATTCGTTGACGCGCTCCCGGCTGTAGGTGCCGTCACAGATGGCCTGCAACGCCTCCGAGTAGCACTTCACCGTCTCGTAGACGTATTCCGGGCCACGAGCCCGTCCCTCGATCTTGAAGACGCTCACGCCCGCCCGGACCATCTCAGGCAGGAAGCCGATGGTCTTCAGGTCCTTGGGCGACATGATGTACTGGTTCTCCACGTCCAGTTCATCGCCCGTCTCCTTGTCGCGGACGGTGTACGAGCGGCGGCATATCTGGTTGCAGGCCCCCCGGTTGGCCGACGAGTTCATCTGATGCAGCGACAGGTAGCACTTGCCGCTGACAGCCATGCACAGCGCGCCGTGGCAGAACATCTCCAGCCGCACGTGGCGACCGTCGGGTCCGAGAATCGGATCCTCCATGATATGCCTGTGGATCTCGGCCACCTGCTCCATGTTCAGTTCCCGCGCCAGCACCATCACGTCGGCCCACTGCGCGTAGAATCGCACGGCCTCCACGTTGCTGATGTTGGCCTGGGTGGAGATATGCACGGGGATGCCCACCCGGCTGCAGTAGCGGATGGCGGCGATGTCCGTGGCGATTATGGCCGAGATTCCCGCCCCCTTGGCGTGGTCCACGATGGCGTGCATCTTCTCGATGTCGGAATCGTACAGGATGGTGTTGACCGTCAGGTAGGTGCGCACGCCGCTCTCGTTGCAGCGGGCGGCGATGGCCTCCATGTCGGCGATTGTGAAGTTGGAGCTGCTGCGGCTGCGCATGTTCAGTCCCTCGATGCCGAAGTACACGGCATCCGCCCCGGCGTCGAGGGCCGCCGCCAGCGACTCCCACGACCCCACCGGAGCCATTATCTCAAAGTCTTTTCTTTCCAATGTAAATAGTCACTACGCCGAAAGTCAGGGACCTCCATCGGCAGTTATCGAATCCGGCCCGGCGCATCAGGGCGGTCATGCCGTCGCGCTGCGGACAGGCCGCAATGGACTGGGGCAGATAGGTATAGGCGCTCTTGTCGCCGCTGACCCACCGGCCCACAAGAGGTATCAGATGGTTGGAGTACAGATTGTAGCCTGCGCGCATCACCGGGTTGGCCGGTACCGACAGTTCGATCACGCAGATGGTGCCACCGGGCCGGAGCGTGCGGCAGATCTCAGTCAGCCCGCGGTCCAGATGCGCGAAGTTGCGCACGCCGTAGGCTATGGTCACCAGGTCGTAGGTGCCGTCGGCGTAAGGCAACGCCAGCGAGTCACCCTGCTCGAACCGGACCCGGTTCCCTCCGGGAATCTCTCCGGCCTTGCGGCGCGCCACCTCCAACATACCGGCCGACAGGTCCACGCCTGTGATCTCGGCGTCCGGGTACCGCTTCAGCAACTGGAAGGCCACGTCGCCCGTGCCTGTGGCGACATCAAGGACCCGCGCGGCCCGAGGCTGCGCCTCGACAGCCATGGACAGCGCACGGTTGCGCCACCAGCCGCACAGCCCGAAGGTCATGCAGCGGTTCATGAAATCGTAAGCCGGAGCGATCGAGTCGAACATCTCCTCCACCTGCTCGGTCTTCTCCCCCACGCCGTAGGGGTTTACCTCCTCTACGTCAGATCTTCTTTGCATACGAACGGCGGCGGCGGTGCTGACGCGGGCTGAACAGATCCCACTGCGACTGCACCTTGGAGTTCAGTTCCATCTCGGGGTTTGACTCGGCGTATCTGTAGCCGTATTTGATGAACTGCGGGATCAGGTCCTGGAACATCAGGGCGTTCACCCCCTTGTTCTGGTACTCGGGATCCACGGCCACCAGGAGCAGGTCCACACGGTCGTTCTTGCCCTTCAGGCCCTTCAGCAGCGGCAGCCAGCCGAACGGCAGCAGGCGTCCGTGCGACTTCTGCAGCGCGCGGCTCAGCGAGGGGAGGGAGATTCCCACTCCCACCAGTTTGCCGTTGCGGTCCTTGACGAACGTCAGCAGGTCCAGGTTCACCAGGTCCAGGTAATAGTCCACATAATAGTCCTTCTGACGCTCGGTCAGCGGGGAGTACTGGTACAGGTCCTTGTACGCCTCGTTGATCAGGTCGAACAGCGGACGTCCCACCTCGGCCTTGGCCTGCTTCCGGCTCCTGAACTTCACCACGGTCAGGCCGTATTTCTCCTTGACCATCGTGGCGATGCGGTCGAACCGCTCCGGCACCCGGTCGGGCACGGTCAGAAGGTACTCCACCCAATCGGAATCCTTCTCGTAGCCCAGGGCTCGGATATGGTCCTCGTAGTAGGGGTAATTGTAATTCGTCGCCATGGTGGAGAGTTCTTCGAAACCCTCCACCAGCAGTCCCTCGCGGTCCATGTCGGTGAATCCCAGGGGGCCGACCATGCGGTCCATTCCCTTGGACCTGGCCCACTTCTCGGCGGCGTCCATCAGTGCCTCCGACACCTCGCGGTCGTCCGTGAAGTCCATGAAGCCGAAGCGGCAGTCATGCGCGCCGTACTTCTGATTGGTCTGCCTGTTGATTATGGCGGCTATGCGCCCCACCGGCTTGCCGTCTCGGCAGGCCATGAAATATGCCGCCTCGCAGAACTCGAACGCCGGGTTCGTCTTGGGATTCAGCGACCCCACTTCGTCCAGGACCAATGGAGGAACGTAATAATCGTTCCCCTTGTACAGGTCTATGCCGAAATGGACAAACTTTATCAGGTCGCGTCGTGAGGTGGTTATCTGTCTTACTTCTAACATTTTTATTTATTACCGGGGGCTTCTCAGCCCCATTTGTAGGTGAACCAGATCAGCAGCCCCACCATCACGGCGATGAACGCGCAGATCCAGATGTACATCCGGCTTGAGTTGCGGCGTTCCACGGCCATCTGCACGTCGGCGATGCTGCGGTAGGGGTGGTCCTGGCTCTCGCACCTGGCCGCGATGCGGCGCAGTCTGGGCAGCGTGGTGGGAAGGTGGTCAAGCACCTCGTTCAGCACCTGTCCGTAGCTGCGGATGTCCTCCTGCGTGTCCTGCGTGGAGAGCGACTCCTTCTGGGCATAGCCCACGTTGATCAGCTTCAGGTTCTCGTTGTACTCGGTGAAGATGATGGTGTCCGGCGTGATGGGGGTATGGACTATGTGGTTCTCCTGGATGTACTCCATGGCGTCGAGCAGCTGCGTCTCCAGGCGATGCACTATCTTGGGCGTCAGCCGCCTCTCGTCGATCAGACGGCGCAGCGAATAGCCGTAGACGTCATCGGTTATGATGGCGGGACCGACGCCCGGCACCTCCTCGTAGTCGTTGACCATCACAATGTTGGGGTGCGCCAGGTTGTAGCGGGTGTCGAACTCCTGCTCCAGCATGGCGCGGGCCTCCGGGTCATCCTTGTACTCCTGCTTCAGCCCCTTCAGCATCACCCACTTGCCGTGCTTGCGAACGGTGTAGACGTCGTAATACTTCTCGCCCCATTCCGGCAGCAAGGTTAGGTCCGACCACTTGCCCGTAGGGTCGTTGACTGGTATCTGTCTCTCCCCCTTGCTGACATAACCCTTCTGGGCGGGCGACAGGTCCGGGTGCGAAAAGTCTTGGTGTGACATCGTTGCTGTATTTTAGGTGGATATTATGTTGCCTGCGGCTTGCTTATTGTTTTAACTCCCTGTCGGCACAGGATGTTCAGCCATCCTCAGTCGATCATGTCGAATCCCGTGTACTTCACCAGGCAATCCGGCACGCGGATGCCCTCGGGGGTCTGGTTGTCCTCAAGCAGGGCGGCCACTATTCGGGGGAGCGCCAGAGCGGAGCCGTTGAGCGTGTGGCACAGGTGTGTCTTCTTGTCCTCGCCACGGTAACGGCATTTCAGGCGGTTGGCCTGGTAGGTCTCGAAGTTGGATACGGAACTGACCTCCAGCCAGCGCTTCTGCGCCGCGCTCCAGACCTCGAAGTCGAAGGTGATGGCGGAAGTGAACGACATATCGCCGCCGCACAGGCGCAGTATGTGCCATGGAAGTCCGAGTTTGTCCAGCAGGCCCTGCACATGGTCCTTCATCTCCTCCAGGGCGGCGTAGGAATCCTCGGGACGCTCCACACGGACTATCTCCACCTTGTCGAACTGGTGCAGGCGGTTCAGGCCGCGCACGTCCTTGCCGTAGCTGCCGGCCTCGCGGCGCCAGCAGGGAGAATACGCGCAGTTCTTCTTGGGGAGTTCCGCCTCGGGGATGATCACGTCGCGGTAGATGTTGGTCACCGGCACCTCAGCCGTGGGTATCAGGTAGAGGTTGTCCAGGTTGACGTGGTACATCTGTCCCTCCTTGTCCGGAAGCTGGCCCGTGCCGTAGCCGGAGGCCTCGTTCACCACATATGGCGGCTCCACCTCCAGGTAACCGGCCTTGCCGGCCTCGTCGAGGAAGAACTGCACCAGGGCGCGCTGCAGACGTGCGCCCTTGCCGATGTAGAACGGGAATCCGGCGCCAGTTACCTTGACGCCGAGCTCAAAGTCGATGAGGTTGTATTTCTTGGCGAGTTCCCAATGTGGCAGCGCGTCTTCGGGAAGATCGGGCATCGGGCCACCCTCCTTCTCCACGACGTTCTCGGCGGCGGTCATGCCCAGGGGCACCGTGGCGTTGGGAAGGTTGGGAACGGTAAGAAGAAGTTTCAATTGTTCCTGCTCGCACTCGGCCAGACGGTCCTGCAGACCCTTGGTCTCACCCTTGATGCGTGCCACTTCCTCCTTGGCCTTCTCGGCGCCGCCCTTGTCGCCGGCCTTCATCAGCGCGCCGATGCTTGCGGCCAGTTTCTTAAGCTCGGAGGCATCGGTGTCGCACTTGTGCTGCAGCTTGCGGCGCTCGTCGTCGATCTCCAGTATTTCGGCTATCACTCCACGGCCGTCAAATCCCTTGACCGCCAACCTGCTGATCACGAACTCCGGATCGGCCTTTATCTGTTGCAATGTCAACATTGTCTGTCTATTTTTGCTTTTCGCGCCGCCTCCGCATGGTCTATGAACCACCACGGACACAGTGCGTCTGTTTCCTTATTATTGTTTTAATCTGCAAAAATAAACATAAAAAATGAAATATTAAAATTTAGTTGCATCAGCCGGTCCAAAATCACAGAAGACTCCGGCCGTTTGAATCGGCCGGAGTCTTTGGACAGAGTTGTTTCTAAGTTATCTTTGCAGTTTCACGATTTTCTTGGCGCCATGGATTTGGATGCCGGGCATCTGCCGTGGCCGTATCCGCGTAAGGCAAAGATGAATCCGGCGGTATCAGAGCCGCGTGACAGCACCGATGAAGAGGATCGTGCCTGTCGAGGTCTCCTCGATCACGAACAGGAACGGCCTGTCGAGCGTCACCTCCGGATCCTGGGGTTCTTCACCCGTGCCTGTGGCCGCAAACTCGGCCATGGTCACGGCGGCTCCCGTGGTGCCTCCCTCGTCGGTCGACACACGCGCCTCCTGAAGAAGTTTCGACACCTTCAGCCTCCCGTCAGGCGAGATGGCGTTGAAGCCTGGGTTCATCATGCAGCCCAGACCCCTGCGAGCCAGCAACTCCGTTATGTCCTGACGGCTTCCCACGTCGAACTTCGGCATCCTGACCATGCATTTCGCCTCGACGGTCTTGCTGATCTCGGCTTCCAGCGTAGAGCCGGTCATTCCCTTGACATAGTCCCTTATGTCTCCGTCGGGCAGCACGCACGTCATGCGGAAGTTGCCGTTGCCATAGTCAAGCCCCACGATGGCGGCTGCGTCGGTCCTGGCATAGCGGGCGCCCCTGACCTTGCGCTTCATCATGTCAACGCGCGTCCCGCTGCCGTCCAGGTTGTGGAACACGGCCTTCTCCGTGGCCCTCCGGTCGAAACCGTCGGCCCACATCCCCCGGAAGTACGTAGCGTTCACCACGGCCATGACCGTGGAGTCTCCCAGGTTCTGGAGCAGGAACTCGGGAAGCATGCCCCGGGTCTTCTCCGCGCACCATTCATTGATGGCCTGTCGCGCCGCGTCGCCTTTCAGGTCGGGCAGAACGCGCGCCTCAGCGCCGTACCACCTCGACAGCGCGTCCGTGAACGACGGAAGCACCCTGAGGCTCCTGCCGATCCACACCGAGTTGGACACCAGCGCGTACGCCCGCGTGTCAAGATCCGCCAGCCTGCCGGTCATGAACGAACTGAAGTCGTTGAGCATGGCCAGTCCGGCCTCCCCATTCCCAAAGCCCAGGGTCTCCAGGATACGGTCGCGCGTCTCGCCGTCGTCGCCGTTGGCGACCATCGACAGAGTCGTGTACAGGCTGAACGGCGACAGAACCGTGGATTCCCCCTGCTGCATCGCCATCACGTCGCCCATCAGCGACACAGCGAAGTCGTTGCTCGCCTTCCTTGTCTCCTCCTGGGCCGGGGTCAGCCGCAGGGCGGTGTACGGACTCTCGGCCGGAACCTCACCCTCGTTTACATCCGTCCCGCTTACCTCATGATCCTCCGGTGTTTCCGGAGCCTCGCCGCTGCCGTTGCCGCTGCACGATGACAGCATCATCGTTCCGGCCACGAATGCAGCCACCCAATAACTGAATGTTTTCATAAGCGCATTGTTTTAATGTGTCACATATTCTTGTTGAGATTGGCAACATAACCCATGTCATTGACGATATAGAAGGCCGATTCTGGGGAATCGGAGCGGGTGGAGCGGTTGATTACCTCTACGCTCTTCACCTGACGCGACACCGAGCGGGTCGCGTCGCCACTCATCTTGCTGAAAAGAACGTCGGCTGCCTTGAGGCCTTCCTCAAGACTGCGGCTGTAGGGAGAACACTTTACATCGTTGCGGACCGGCGACTCAGGGCTGTTCTGCGCGCAACCTGTCATGACAAGCAGTGCGACCGCTACATATGATATTTTTTTATTATATCATTCATGTTAGTAGGGTGTTCAGTTTGATGTTCCAACTTTTTAGCTCTGGTATCATCTGCAATATTCTGTAAATTAGAGCAATACCATCATAAGGTAAGCCGATTTTTGAATCAAAAAAAGCATAGTTTTTAATGCCGTAGTATTCAATAAATCATTTGATGAGTATCAGCAACTTATGACATGTAGCACTTAAATTTCGTCTCAAAAATGAGAACATAGAACTGAACACCCTATCATGTTAGTGTTGTTTTGTTTTTGATTCTATAATCTTAGAGAGGATTGCTTGACTGCTCGGCACGTTCGCCCATCATTCTGATTGTCAATTCAATCCCAAAGGGATGTCCCTACAACCAACAGTTTTGCAACTTCCTTGGGCATCGAGGCCATCCTGCACAAACCATACATGGCTTACACCTGAATAATGAATCGTGCAGTCTCCTAAACAGGCGGGGCGGCATATACGGACAGGAAGGCGGGAAAACGGGAATATCTGATATTGGCAATTAACTGAGCTGCAAGCGTTGAGCAGAAAGCCACCGGGCTTCCGGCTTTCGCAGCATCTGTATCCGGTATGGGAATCCGGAAAATCCCATACCGAATCTTGAGGGTGGTGATAATGTCGTTTTTTATTCCATAGGCTGCGGGGCTTGGATTATGAATGGATTATGAACCTTAAGGATGTTCAGCCGCTCATCATCTTTATGTTTAAGCCATGGACTCATTGACTTAACCATCCCTTGATGTGAAGGCAACCTGACTACTGTCCATTACAATTTCAGATTACTAACAAATAAAGTACTCGGAGGACCTAAACCGACATCAAGGAAGGATGACAGCCTAACACCTTTGTTCAACTATTTTGAATTTATTACATTATATATTCACATATCCGGTGTAGACATATTCCGAGGTGGCGAACGCCACGGTGTATTCGCCAGTCAGCGAGAACAGAGTCTGGATGAAACCATCCTCATCTCCGAAACTTGCAATCAGCACGCCGTCCACATCGTATATGTCATAACTGGTTATCTCCGGCTCGCAGTCCATCTGTAACGTAACGCCGTTCTCACCTATGATACAAGGAATGGGACGGGTGGGAAGCCGGTGTCCGTTGTTTAATTCATCGTAATGTTCCGGATCCTGACCCGAGACAACAGGCCTGGGGGTCAGACTCACATGAACAGACTGTCCGATGCCAGGAACGTAATCCGATGCCAAGGTAACTGAATACGACAGGAGCAGAACCGCAATCGCGAATAGTGGTTTCAATTTCATAAGCGTAAAGTTTAATTTCATAAGCATAGTGTTAAAGATACGCCGCAAAATTAGGGATAAAAATTGAAATTACCTACAAATTTTGTGCGAAAACTATGACCGCTTGTGCGAAAATGCATTTTAGCTGTGAGAATTTGTGCGAAAACAAGAGGCATTTGTGCGAAAACCAGATGCAGTTTGTTCCAAATTTCAATCATTTGTTCGAATAACGGGTGTTTAGCACCTGATTTTCAGTTTCCCATTAAGATATATGCACGGGATATCGTAAATTTGCACTCCAACATCCCAAAACGATTATCATGACTAAATGGACATGGAGACACATACTGATTATCGGAACATTATCGGCAATCTTGGCCGGAGGCTGCCGAGACTCAGCACCTGACGCGAGTTTAATCAGACTTGAGGAAATGGGCGAAAAGAACCCAAACGAGGCATACGACTCGCTGGCCACCATGGAAAAGGATGACCTTTCAAAAGAGGACAGGATGTATTATGATTTCCTTTCCGTGAAACTGGCAGACAAGGCATTCATACGCCATAGGTCCGACAGCGTCATACTGTCGGTGATGGATTACTACTCACATCATGGAAACCGCGACCTCTACACCGAAACTCTGTATTACGGAGGCCGCGTGTATTCAGACATGGGAGATTACCCGACTGCCCTGCGGTTCTACACCGAAGCATTGGAGCGCACGGGAAGCGATCCTTCCGCGAGACTGATGAAAGGGAAAATAGTGTAGCAGACCGCAAGCCTTCTGCACTCCTTAAGGCTGTATGACGAGGCCAGGAAGTACATAGACATGGCAATTGCGATAAACAAGGAGCTGAAGGACACGCAGAACCTGATGTATGACCTGGATCTGTCAGGCATCAACCACCTCAACCGCAAGGATTATGACGAGGCCGAGCATAGTTTCAGCGGCGCCTTGTCCATAGCAGAGGAAATCGGTGCCGCAAATGCCGCGATCTACTCCGTGCATTTAGCCGCCATCAAGAACTTTAAAATGAAACCGGATTCCGCGGTAATATTGTTAGGAGACATTCCATCCCGTGCCGGTAATCTGTTTCATGACAACGATGACTTCCGACAGTTCATCTACTCATACTCCGCCGACATCTACAGATGCGCGGATATGCCGGATTCCGCTTATAAATACGCATTGAAGCTTATAAAGATAAGGGATGCCTGGAACCTGAGACAAGGCTACTCAATCCTGCTGTCCGATGCGTTAAAGGATGTGGTGCCTCAGGATTCAATTCGTAACTATGTGAATCAATACAGGGCCCTGACCGAGAAATACATGAACAGCAACGGCGACAGGAGCGCGCTGATCCAGAACTCCCACTACAACTACTCAGTCGTGGAACGCGACAGGGAGAAGGCTCTGGAGAAGAAACGGACCTTGGAGCACTGGCTGACAGTCAGCGTGGTGCTGCTACTGGCCCTGGCAACCGTGGTGCTGTACTATCGCTACAGGTCAAACGAGACACAGCTTAAACTCCATCAGGCCCTGGAGAATATGTCGAAACTGAGGGAACTGCTGGATCAGGAACGGAACGCCCGCAGCACGGCCGGCACCGCCGCATCGGACGGGACGGAATCAGTGCAGAACCTCCGCGACAGGCTCGTGAACGAACTTAGCACACTGTGCCGTAGCCGGAAGAACCGCCCGCCCCTCTCCCCTCTCATCGCGGAATCCGAGGCATACGCCGCCCTGCAGGATTACATAAGGGATGAAAGCACCATCCCGGACTCAAGTCCGCTGTGGGACGAACTGCGTAAGGCTATATCGAAAGCCTCGCCGGATTTCGACGAACGCGTCAGGCTGCTGTCGGGAGGACGCCCCAAGGACCTGGGCTACCGGCTGATGCTGCTGATCAAGTGCGGCGTTACGCCCACGCAGCTCTGTTTCCTGGTGGGAAAGACTAAAGGCACTTTGTCCTACCAGCGCCGGATGCTCGGGGTGCAATGGCTGGACCGGGAGATCGACCCGCGCATGATCGACAACCTGATATACTCCCTGTGAAAGCGCCTCTTATCCGTTAATTCGGCAGCCGTTTGGTTTTATTAACATCGGAGCGCCCACAACTGGCAGTCAATCGCGCTATCTTTGCACCGTTGAATGAAACGCTACTCCGATATGAAAAAAACAGGCTCCACATCCGACTTCCTTCCGACCCGCAACCGCGAGTTGCTGCAGACATTGCGCCGACTGATCATGACAACCGAAGGCGTGCCGCTGGGCGGACTGTACGCCATGGCGGCGCAGAGTCCCTGCAGCAGGTTCTGGGTCAGCGAGAAACGCGCCGCCGAGGTCATATCCCGCATGATGCGCGGAGAGGATACGGACGTGAAGAGCCTGCCGCTGCGCAACAAGATGTACCGCGAGCTGCTGCGGCGCGTGCAGGAATGGCAGGCTCAGAATCCCGGCCATCCGCTGACCGACGCCGTCTTCGCCGCCGTCAACTCCCCCGCTCCGGAATTCTATGTCACACCGGAGAGCGCAAAGGTGATCATATCGAGGATCATGCAGAGAAAACGAAGATGATTTTGAATGGGGGAATTTTGAATTATAGCCACGCTGAACATTCAACCCTGGATTAAAAGACATTATCAATCACTGACATATGATCACTGTTACTGAAATGCTGGAGGAGAACGCGCGTCGCAAGGCGCGTGTTCTCGCCGTCTATGACCCCGCCGACCATCCGTCGGACCTGGACGACGCCACCCGCGCCGGCCGGGACTTCGCCTACTGGGCCGCGACCCGCGCCCGCATCAAGAACAAGCGCGGCGGCGACGACGTGCCCTTCCTCCTGAACCACGCCCAGCGTAAATTAGTGGCGGAACTGGACGCCATGCGCCTTGCCGGCAAGCCGATACGACTGATCCTGCTCAAGGCCCGGCAATGGGGCGGCAGCACCTGCGTGCAGCTGTACATGGCATGGCTGCAGCTGACGCAGCGCACCGGACTCAACTCGCTGATAATAGCCCAGCAGAGCGCCGCCACGGACGAGATCAAGGACATGTTCGACCGCCTCGTCCTGGGCCTTACCGCCCAGGACGCCCCTCACCGCCAGGACCTGCACATCCGCAACGTGGGGCGCAGCCGGTGCATATTCCGCATAGAGGAACGCAACGCCAAGGTGAAAGTCGGGACCGCCGAGCGCCCGGACTCATGCCGGGGCGGAGACTACAGCCTGGTCCACTGCTCAGAGGTGGGGATATGGAAAGCCACCGCCGGCAAGACTCCCGAGCAGATACTCCGCTCCGCCTGCTCCGGCATTCTCCTGGCGCCGATGACCATGATAGTCTACGAATCAACGGCCAACGGCACCGGCAACTTCTTCCACGGCGAGTACGAGGCCGCGCGCCGGGGCGAGTCGCAGTTCCGTCCGCTGTTCATCCCCTGGTTCGACATCGCCCAGTATATGCTGCCGGTGGAGGATCCCGAGGAGTTCTGCAAAAGCCTCATCGCCAACCGACATTCCGAGGGAGCGGCCAGCAGCCGCCGCCAGTCCGGGGCCTACCTGTGGTGGCTGTGGGAGCGCGGCGCCACGCTGGAGGGAATCAACTGGTATGTGGCCGAGCGCAGCAAGTACGGCGAGCACGGACTGATGGCGGCGGAGTACCCCAGCGATGACATCGAGGCCTTCGTCCACTCGGGCGCGAAGGTATTCGACCGCTACAAGGTGGAGGCGCTGCGTCCGGCCACCAAGGCCGTGCCGATGAGCGGCGAGATCGACGTGCCGGCCATCAACGGCGTCCCCTTCGACTATGCCCATGCCGACAGCGACCGTCTGCGCCGCCAGCTGCCCAGGGTCCGCTTCACAGAGTCCGACGGAGGCTGGAAGGTGTGGCGACTACCTGATAATCAGAGCAGATGCATGGACCGTTACCTGGTATGCGTAGACGTGGGCGGACGGTCGGCCAAGGCTGACTGGAGCGTCATCATGGTTCTGGACCGCGAGCCGATAATCCGCGGCGAGGCGCCGGAGGTGGTGGCGCAATGGCGCGGGCACACCGACTTCGACCTGCTGGCATGGCACGCCGCGATGGCCGCCCGCTTCTACGACGAGGCGCTGCTGGTTATCGAGAGCAATACACTCGAGACCCATGACCGCGACCGGCAGACCGACGGCGACCAGACCTGCTTCCTGCTGGAGCGGTTGCGTGACGTCTACGACAACCTCTACGCCCGCCGGCAGTCGCCGGAGGCCGTGGCGCGCGGGCTCCCGCTACGCTACGGTTTCCACACCAACACGGCCACCAAGCCGATGGTTATATCCACGCTGGTGCGCGTGGTGCGCGAGGGCCTCTACGTGGAGCGCGACCCGATGTGCCTGGACGAGTACCTCAGCTACGAGCGGCGTCCCAACGGCTCCTACGGCGCGATTGCCGGCAGCCACGACGACCTGCTGATGACGCGCGCCATCGGCCTGCACGTCTGCTTCCACGAGATGGAGCCGCCACGCCCCTCCGCCCCTCACGGCTATAACCGCCCCCGCCGCGATCCCGCCGCCTACTCAGTATGGTAGAAGGCCTGAATACGCGCGGGAAAGATGAACCTCACACATCCCGACGATGAGCGTTCCGACGAACGATGGTGAAGTTGGAACGGGTGTCCGAGGCGATGGTTTCGGCCAGCGTGTTCATATCCAAGGCTTCGGTCCTGCTGATGATCTTGCTGATCGAAGCCTTCCCTGTCGAGATGATGAGTAGACGTCCCTCCGAGCATAGATCGAACATCCGGCCAGAAGGTTTGAACTTCTCCTCCATCTCCTCGCGGGTGATGAGGATTATGTTGCCGCCATAGGCGATAGCCCTGTCACGCACCTGTTTCTCGGCAGCACTGATGAACGGTGAGACAAGCACCCCGTTGTCGCGGACAGTCTCCTCCCAGTCCGCATGCCGGGCCTTGAGTTCCTGCTCTGAAAACCGCCGGCTAATCCGCACTGCCGAGATGGTAGGATTGCGCAACAGCAGGAAGTTGCCATAGACCGTATACGTTTTCTCGCCGATCAGAAGTTGCTGCGGTTTGTTGAAATAGTCCGGATGCTCGCGCTTGATGATGAGGCGGCGAGGATTGTCGCGCACGTAATCTATCATATTGCGGAGCTGACCCTTATGGCGCAGGATGCGGTCGTGATATCCCGGTTCGAAAAATGAATCCGCATATCCTGCGGCACGTGTGCAGTCGCCTGTAAAAGCCGCGATCAGTTCGCCCAGGTGATAGGTGGTGGAGCGCTGTATGTCAATGACAAAATGCAGATGATCGGGCATCACGATATACTGTAGAAGCCGGGCTTCAGGGAAGTTGACGGGGATGTTGCGCAGTTGAGCCTTGACAATATCTCCGGTGGGAGTGGTACGTACCCCCGGCACGGAGACTGCGGATTGCAGTCCGCCGAAAGGCTGGGAGAGGACAGGAGTTGAGGCGGCCTTTACGATGGTGATAAGATAGATGCAGCGGCTCCGGTAGTCGTGGGTCTTTGATCTTGACTTATGATAGGCCATGGCGCAGAGTTTTTAAGACAGGAAAAGTGAGTGTAAAGTTAGGCATTATTCAGCAGTTATGCAAATCCTTCTGAATTAATGGCGAAGCAGAGGAGGGCAAGCAGACCGACGGGAGGACGGGCGAGCTTAACTCGCCCCGCCGACGAAACCGCCTCGCTCCGGTGGTCTCAACGCCGGGAGGCATGGCGAGGCGCATCCTTCGGCAGGCGGTCTCAACGCCGGGAGGCATGGCGAGGCGCATCCTTGCAGGCGGTTTCGTCGACGGGACGAGGGTAAGCTCGGCCGCATCCGGGTGGGTAAGGACGGGGGCGCCGGCATGGCTGTTGGAGCGCCGATTCGGGGCGTTTTAAAGATTTTTAAACCGGACTTTACCTCCATATGGAAAATATTGAGTATATTTGCAAATTAATTCCGGTATAAAGGATTTATGGGAAAAATAATAGCAATAGCCAATCAGAAGGGAGGAGTAGGCAAGACCACGACATCGTTCAACCTCGGGGCGTGCCTGGCTGCGGCCGGGCGCAAGGTGCTGCTTGTGGACGCCGACCCCCAGGCCAACGCCACATCGGGCGTGGGTCTGGAGCCGGAGGACAGCGATGCCTCCATCTACGAATGCCTTATCGACGGATATCCCGCTACGGACGCCATCCTGGAGACACAGGTCAAGGGTATGGACGCCATCTGCTCGCGCATCGGGCTTGTGGGGGCCGAGGTGGAACTGATGAACCGCCCCGACCGCGAACGCATCATGGCTCAGGTACTTGAGCCTGTCAAGGACAATTACGACTATATACTGATAGACTGCTCGCCATCGCTTGGAATCATCACCGTCAACGCCCTGACGGCCGCCGACTCCGTGCTGATACCCGTACAGGCGGAATACTTCGCCCTGGAGGGAATAGCCCAGCTGCTCAACACCATCCGCATCATCAAGACGCGCCTGAAGCCGAGCCTGGAGATCGAGGGATTCCTGCTGACCATGTACGACGCGCGCCTGCGCCTGGCCAACCAGATATTCGAGGAACTGAAGGGCCACTTCGGCGACATGGTGTTCACCACGGTGATACCGCGCAACATCAAGCTGAGCGAGAGTCCCAGCCACGGGCTGCCGGTGATCCTGTACGATCCGGACAGCCGAGGGGCCATAGCCTACACGCAGCTGGCCCGCGAGCTGCAGGGGCGCGAGCGCAAACGCAACCGCAAGAAACCGGAAGCCACCCAGCCCGGCTGATGCCGCCGCTGCCGTACGGCTCCCTTGATACCGTGCCGAGGCGGAAGCCTAAGTCCAAACCAACCGATACATGAACCAGAACAAACCCACAGCCAAGCGCGCCGCCCTGGGACGCGGACTCGACGCCCTGTTCGGCGCCCCGCAGCCCGAGGTGCAGACCGGAGGGGCCTCCGCCATCTCCGAGATCGACCTTGGCCTCATAGAACCGAACCCCGAACAGCCGCGCCGCACCTTCGACACCGAGAGCCTGGAGGAACTGGCCGCCAGCATCCGCGAGTTGGGAATAGTCCAGCCGCTGACGCTGCGCGCCGCGGGAAACGGACGTTACCAGATCATCGCCGGCGAACGCCGCTGGCGCGCCGCCTCGCGCGCAGGACTGCGCTCAGTGCCCGCTTACGTCCGCACCGCCTCCGACTCCGAGATGACCGAGATGGCCCTGATCGAGAACATACAGCGCCAGGACCTGAACGCCATCGAGGTGGCGCTGGGATTCAAGAAACTGATCGACACCTACTCCCTGACCCAGGAACGGCTGTCCGAGCGCCTGGGCAAGAAACGCGCCACCATCGCCAACCACCTGCGCCTGCTGCGCCTCCCGGCCGAGATCCAGCTGGGCCTCCGGGACCACGTCATCGACATGGGCCACGCCCGCGCGCTGCTCGGCGCCGACGACACCAAGCTGCAGCTCAAGCTGTACAAGCGCATCGTCAAGGAGGGACTGTCCGTACGCGCCGTGGAGAACATGGTGAAGCAGGCCAACGAGCAGTTGCAGAACCCCGCCGCTCCGCGCCGGCGCGACGACAAGGGATACGAGGAACTGGCGCAGAACCTCAGCGCGCGCTTCGCCACGCCGGTGAAGTTCAGCCGTAACGCCGACGGAAAGGGAACCATAACCTTCCGATTCACGAGCGACGACGAACTGCACCGCCTCATCAAGACTTTCGACTCCCTCCAGACGCAGCAATGAGAACGGAACAGCGCACCACCTTCTGGGAAAGGACCATCATCGTGATGCTGGTCCTGCTGTTCATAGTGCCACCGGGACTGGCGCAGACCCTGCGCAACCATGGCGGACGCCCAGTGAAGAAGGAACGCTATGAAACCACTCTCCCCAACGACTCCACCGTCGACGTGGACCTGGAGGTCCGCGTCAAGGCCGACAACGATTCCATAGCCGCCGACTCGATCCCCCCCACGGAAGTCACGGCCGACGGCTACCTGTTCGACGAGCAGGGACGCCTGCCATTCAACCCGGACCCCACACGCGCCGTATGGATGTCGGCGCTGTTCCCCGGACTGGGACAGATCTACAACCGCCGGTACTGGAAGCTCCCCATCGTGGTGGGAGGCTTCATGGGCCTGGGATACGCCACCAACTGGAACGCCGGACAGTTCAAGGACTACATGCAGGGATACCGCGACCTGATGGACGCCGACCCGGGCACGAAAAGCTACATGAACTTCTTCCCGCCCACGGTCAGCGAGTCGGACCTGGACAAGGCCTGGCTGGAACGGACGTTCAAGTACCGCAAGGACTACTACCGCCGCAACCGCGACCTGTGCATCATCTGCCTCGTGGCGCTCTATCTGGTGTGCATGGTGGACGCATACGTCGACGCGCAGATGGCGCACTTCGACGTCAGCCCCGACCTGAGCCTGGACTTCGCTCCGGCGGTGATCAACTCCAACACCTCCAACTGGCGTCGCCCCAGCTACGGGCTCCAGTGGACCCTAACCTTCTAAAACCCAACCTAAGATTATGAAAATGAAAGCAGCATACATATTGATGACGGCGGCCATGCTGGCAGTCCCGGCAACGGCCCAGAAGAAACGCAACGTCAACGACATCAAGACCACGATCACCGACTCCAGCATCGTATTCCCGGAGAGTTACGAGGCGGACACCCAGAAGATGCTGGAAGGATGGTACATGCAGAACTACACGGCCACGGACTCCGCCTTCCGTACCAAGGAGGACGTTCCGGTGAGCGACGCCGTGCTGCGCGACCGACTCTCCAAGCTCCCCACCGTGATCGACATGCCTTTCAATTCCATAGTTCGCAGTTACATAGAGCGTTTCACCAAGACCGGACGCGCACAGGTGGCCGGACTGCTGGGACTCTCCTTATACTACATGCCCATCTTCGAGCAGGCCCTGGAGGAGGAGGGACTGCCCCTGGAACTGAAGTACCTCCCGGTGATCGAGTCGGCGCTGGACCCCAACGCCGTCAGCAAGCACGGAGCCGCCGGACTCTGGCAGTTCACCGTCGGCACCGGCAAGGGAATGGGGATGGAGATCAGCAGCCTGGTGGACGAGCGCCGCGACCCGTACATCTCATCGCGCAAGGCCGCGCAGTTCCTGAAGAAACTCTACGACAGCTACGGCGACTGGTCGCTGGTGATAGCCGCCTACAACTGCGGCCCCGGAGCCGTCAACAAGGCCATCCGCCGCGCCGGAGGAGACGTCGGGCAGAAGGACTACTGGGCAATCTACAACTTCCTCAGCCCGGAGACCCGCGGATACGTTCCCATGTTCATCGCCGCGAACTATGTGATGAACTACCATAAGCTGCACAACATCAGCCCGGTGCTGCCCACCAAGCCGCTGGTCACCGACACCGTCCACATCGGCGAGCGAATACACTTCGACCAGATCTCGCACGTGCTGGACATCCCCGTCGAGGAGCTCCGCGTGCTTAACCCCCAGTTCCGCGCCGACATAATCCCCGGCAACAACGAGAGGCTGTACACTCTGATCCTCCCGTCGCAGCAGATCAACGCCTACCTGATGAGCCAGCAGGAGATCCGCGACTACGAGGCCGAGAAGTACGCCCGCCGCGTGGTGGCCGAGCCGGGCGCCGAGCCCGACCCGCAGATGGCGGCCATCATCGCCGAGGAGGACCAGCGGATACTGGCCGCCGACGACCACAACCAGCTGGATGACCTGCCTGAGCCCAAGACCGGTCAGGAAACGGCCGTGACACGCGACCGCCGCGGACGCCAGCAGCAGCACCTTGAGTCCGACGACCTGGCCCAGGCCGACCGCGACGCGGAGAAACTGTCCAACAGCAAATGGTCCGGCAACTCCAGGAAGAGCGGCAGCTCCAGGTCCAAGACCAATACCGGCAGCAAGAAGAAGAGCAAGAAGGCCGCCGCTCCCTCCAGCCATACCGTCAAGAGCGGCGACAACCTGAGCAACATAGCCAAGAAGTACGGCACCACCGTCAGCGAACTTAAGAAGGCCAACGGCATCAAGGGAGACGGGGCGATGATCAAGCCGGGCCAGAAACTGAACATCCCCGGCAAGAAGACCGCCAATAAGGCCAAGTCCGGCAGCAGGAACAAGAGCAAGAACAAACGCCGCCGCTGACCAGTGAGTGATAGTGAGTGATATGGAATACAAGATAACAGGCATCGAGGAACTGCCGGAAGCGGTCCGCTGGCTGGTCCGGCAGCTGGGAAGCCGGCGCGTCGTGGCCTTCGAGGCCCCGATGGGAGCCGGCAAGACCACGCTGATAGCGGAGATGGTCCGCCAGCTCGGCGCGGCGGACGCCGCCAGCTCGCCGACGTTCAGCATCGTCAACAACTACGCCGTGCCCGGCGGCAAACCAATATACCATTTCGACTTCTACCGTCTGGAGGATCCGGCGGCCGTGGCCGACATCGGAATCTACGACTACCTGGACTCCGGCTCCTGGTGCCTGATGGAATGGCCCCGGGTGGCCGTGCCGTTCCTGCCGGAGGACACTGCCCTGGTCCGCATCGAGGCCGCCCCGGACCAGTCGCGCACCCTAACCCTGCTTAACACCGAGGAGAATTGAACTACGTATTCTTAGACACCACGGACTCGACGATGAGTTACTGCGCCGCCCGCCAGCAGGAACTGGAGGACATGACGATGGTGGTGGCGCACCGTCAGGAGTCAGGCCGCGGACAGCGCGGCAACAGTTGGGAATCCGAACCGGGCCGGAACCTGACCGTCACCCTGTTCCACCGTCCGGACGAGTCCGGCGCCGGATCGCTACCGCTGGCCCAGCGGCAGTTCCGGATCAGTATGGCTACGGCCCTGGGCGTGGCCGACACTTTGGGACGCTTCGGGATCCCGGCCATGGTGAAGTGGGCCAACGACGTCTACATCGGCGACCGCAAGGCCTGCGGCATCCTGATCGAGCATACCGTGATGGGAAGCCGCATCGACAACAGCCGCATCGGAATCGGCCTGAACGTGAACCAGGAGAAGTTCCTGTCCGACGCGCCTAACCCCGTGAGCATGCGACAGGCCGCCGGCCATGAGTTCGGTCTGCCCGAGGTGCTGGACGTGCTGTCCGCCTGTCTTGAGGACCGTCTGCGCCAGCCGGCGGACTGCGTCTACGCCGACTTCATGAAGGCGTTGTGGCGGATGGACGGCAAGTTCCACACCTTCCGGCTGCGTCAGGGGGACCGCGCCTGCCTCGACGCCCGCATCCGCACGGTACAGACCGACGGCCCGCTGGTGCTGACCACCCGCCAGGGGGAGGAAAGGAGTTTTTATTTCAAGGAAATTGAGTTTATTCTCTGATTTTTACTAATTTTGTAGGGAAATGAGTGGAAATCATTGAATCCGCTTATGTAAGGTTATGAGTGACAGATCATTGAATCCCCGCAAGATCGGAGGCTATGTGGTGCGCTGGCTGCTGCCGCTGGCCCTGACGGTTCTGCTGGTGGCCTATATGTTCCGCAAGGTCGACTTCGCCGACATGTGGCACATCATGAGCCATGGCGTGGACTACTGGTGGATCCTGCTGGCCATGGGAATCAGCGTGCTGAGCCACATCTGCCGTGCGGCCCGCTGGCGCATACAGCTTAGGGCCCTGGGCATCGATCCGCCGTTCATGGCCCTGTGCTGCAGCATATTCGGGACATACGCCCTGAACCTGCTGTTCCCCCGCCTGGGGGAGGTGTGGCGCTGCACCTATATAGCCCGGCGCGAGCGGGCTCCATTCACCGAGGTCCTGGGCTCCATGATAGCGGACCGCCTGGCCGACACCGTCACCGTACTGCTGCTGACGTTCCTTGTCTTCATCATCGCCACCCCGGCCATCGAGGCGTTCCTGGTGAGGTACCCTGTGGGCCAAGGTCTCGTGGACATGCTTCGCAACCCGATATTCTGGATCGCATTGGTCTCGATCTGCGTCATCACATGGGCACTGTTCCACCTGGGCCGCGGATGGAAGCCGATAGCCAGGACCACAGTATGGGTCAGGAACATGTGGCGGGGGTTCGCGGTGATCGTCAGGATGAAGGGTAAGTGGAGCTTCCTGTTCCTGACCGCTGCCATCTGGGGCTGCTACTACATCCAGCTGTACGTGGCTTTCTTCGCCTTCGGATTCACCCGCGACCTGTGCCGTCCGGACCTGGCGTGGGGCCTGACGCCATGCATGGTGGCCTTCGTGTTCAGCTCCCTGGGCATGGCCATCCCCAGCAACGGAGGCCTCGGACCCTGGAACATAGCCATAATCTTCGGACTGGCCGTCTACGGCGTCTCCGAAGCGCAGGGCACCGCCTTCTCCATGCTGCAGTGGTCCGGCCAGACAGTGATGCTGATACTTCTGGGTATCTTCACAATGATATATATAACCGTCTCCAAGACCGGAAAGGACGCGGCGCTGCCGCAGCCTGACGGCGATCCGACCCTTAATGCCGACAAGTAACGGCCAACACTTAATGCCAGATGAATTACAACGAAGACGATAACGAAAAAGACTATTTCGAGGACGACATAGTTCCCGAGGAACCCAAGAAGCCGAAGGAGCCGAAGAAACCGGCCCTGAAGCCGGAGGATCCACGCTACTGGGACGAGCCTGAGCCTGAGTTCGAGCACCTGCGTCCCGAACGCCCCACGCGCATATGGCTGTGGGTGGCCCTGTGCGGCGTCATCGTGGGAATCCTCTACGCCGGATGGTTCTATGTGGTGGCTCCTTACTCCACCAACGCCGTGACCTACGGCTACATCGAGGCCATCGAGGAGCACGGCGTGGTATTCAAGACCTACGAGGGAGTACTGCTGCCGTACAAGAACCTGATGGACACCACACGCGTCTACGAGGGAGACTTTGTGTTCAGTTCCAGGAACGACACCGCCGCGGTGTTCCTGCGCAAGATGCAGTTCCGGAACCGTCCCGTGCGCCTGGAGTACCGCAAGTACCGCACGGCGGTGCCGTGGCGCGGCGAGACCAGATACCTGGTGGTCAAGGCCGACACCGTGGATCCATCGCTGATCCTTCCTCCCGACCGCCAGCCTGTCCTGAATTGATTCCGGATTGTTATATGATTATATGATGCGTACATTATTGATGCTTGCCACATTGCTCACCTTCCTCGCGGCCCGCGGCTCCGAGGTGCGGGACTCCGTGCTGACCGTTACCGGCCCGATAGCCGAGAACGAGTTCCGCGAGCGTGACGACTTCCATACGGTCCGCATCAGCGGTGTCACCGCGATCCCGGACTATGCCTTCACCTACTGCGGACGGCTGCGCCGCGTGGAACTTCCGGCCGGAGTCACAAGGATAGGCCGTGGCGCATTCGCCTGGTGCGAGCGTCTGGAGCGCGTGGACCTACCCTCCTCGCTCCGCGACCTGGGAAGCCATGCCTTCGCCTTCTGCTTCTCGCTCACAGAAATCAGCATCCCCCCCGGGGTGACACATATAGGCTCCAACTGCTTCTCTTTCTGCACCTCGCTGCGGCAGGTGAGCCTCCCCGCCGCCATAACCGAACTGGAAAGCTATGCCTTTAGCGAATGCGCGTCGCTGCAGTCCGCGGTGCTACCGGCCAACGACCGGCTGCTGGGCGAGATGATATTCGCCGGTTGCGGGGAACTGCGCTCCGTCACGGAACCCTCGTGCGTGCCGCCTAAGTTCGACTGCGACTCGCAACCGTTCGACCCCGACGAGGCCGAGCGGTTCGACAATGTGGAGCTGCTGGTGCCCGCACGCTCGGTCGACGCATACAGAAAAGCGCCCGGCTGGCGTCTGTTCAAGAATATAAACCCGATTAAGATATGAAAGTACTGATCATCGGCGCCGGTGGCGTCGGAACCGTTGTGGCCCACAAGTGTGCCGAGCATCCCGAGGTGTTCACGGAAATCGTGCTGGCCTCGCGTACCAAAAGCAAGTGCGACGTAATCGCCGCCAACATCAAGAAGCGCCACGGCGTGGAGGTGGTCACGGACTGCGTGGACGCCGATGTCGTTCCGCAGATCGTGGAGCTGTTCAAGCGTCACCGTCCCGCCATCTGCATCAACGTGGCGCTCCCATACCAGGACCTGACCATCATGGAGGCATGCCTCCAGGCCGGCGTCAACTACCTGGACACCGCCAACTACGAGCCTAAGGACGAGGCCCACTTCGAGTACAGCTGGCAGTGGGCGTTCCGCGAGCGCTTCGAGAAGGCCGGTCTGACCGCCATCCTGGGCTGCGGTTTCGACCCGGGTGTCAGCGCGGTGTTCACCGCCTACGCCGCCAAGCATCACTTCAGCGAGATGCAGACGCTGGACATAGTGGACTGCAACGGCGGAAACCACGGCAAGGCTTTCGCCACCAACTTCAACCCGGAGATCAACATCCGCGAGATAACCCAGAAGGGGCGCTACTGGCAGGACGGCAAGTGGGTGGAGACCGAGAACCTGGAGATCCACAAGCCGCTGACCTACCCCAACATCGGCGTCCGCGAGAGCTACCTCCTGTACCATGAGGAACTGGAAAGCCTGGTGCAGAACTTCCCGACCATCCGCCGCGCACGCTTCTGGATGACATTCGGCCAGGAGTACCTGACGCACCTGCGCGTCATCCAGGACATAGGAATGGCCCGCATCGACCCCGTGATGTACAACGGCCAGGAAATCATCCCCATCCAGTTCCTGAAGGCCGTGCTGCCCGATCCCGGAACTCTGGGCGAGAACTACACCGGCGAGACCTCCATAGGCTGCCGGATCTCCGGTCTGGACAAGGAGGGCAAGCCGTCCACCTACTACATCTACAACAACTGCCCGCACCATCAGGCGTATGTGGAGACCGGCACGCAGGCCGTAAGCTACACCACCGGCGTTCCCGCCATGGTGGGCGCCATGATGTTCCTGACCGGCAAGTGGGTGATGCCCGGCGTCCACAACGTGGAGGAGTTCGATCCGGATCCGTTCCTGGAGAAGGTGGCCGAATGCGGCCTCCCCTGGACCGAGATCATCAACGAGGACATCGAGATGGGCTGAGACATGAATGGGTTGCCCTGATAAATTCCTGTCAGGGCAGCCCCATTCAAAATCCAACATCCAACCTTCAACATTACAACAACAACCTTTATGAATCCGATAGTCATGATGGCAGCCGTGCTGGCCGCCAACACAACCGTCATAGATACCCCGCAGGGTGTGATGGCCGTTACACCCGTGGAGGGCAACGGCTTCACCATATCCCGTCTTGCCCCAGGCCAGACGGCGCCGGAAGTGATCAACTCCATCCCGCCCCGCAGCTGGAACGACGCCGGTGTCTGGGCCTTCAATGCCGACGGCTATACCTTGTACATCGACCGATCAAACGGTGCGGCACACTTCGTAACGGTGCAGGGCGACACGCTGCTGTCCGAGACCGTCCCGATGCGGTTCCGCCACAACGGCGCGGGCTTCTACGGCGCCGGGGAGCGCGGCCATTCGCTGCGTCTCAACGGTGACACCCTGGTGCAGTACAACCGTCCCAACTACGGCTACGGCGAGGGAGACCCGCGCATCAGCCAGATGGGCATCACCATGCCTTACCTCCTGTCCGACCGTGGATACGGTCTGCTGTTCAACGATGACTCCAGATCATTCATCGCGTTTCCGGACGAGAATGTCGTGACCTACACCACCGTCAACAAGCGTCCGGTGTCCTATACCTTCATCGGGGGCGCCGATATGCCGAAAACCACGGAAAACTATACCAAGGTGACCGGACGTCAGGACCTGCCTCCCTTCTGGGCTCTGGGCTACATCACATCCAAGTACGGCTACCATACGGACCGGGAGGCGCTGGGTGCCATTGACTCGCTGAAGAGGGCCGGTTATCCTGTGGACGGCATCATCTTCGACCTGTACTGGTACGGCAAGGAGACCGACATGGGGCGTCTGGAATGGAACCGCGACCAGTTCCCCAGTCCTGAGGCCATGCTTGACTCCATGAAGCGTATGCACGTCAATCCGGTGCTGATCCATCAGCCATACATCAACCAGATCGGTGCGCTGGACAACTACAAGTCGTTCCGCGACAAGGGACTCCTGACACGCGACTCCGCCGGGAACCAGGCCGACGTCCACACATGGGTGGGCGACGCGGGCATGTTCGACATCTCGCAGCCCGCTACCCGCGAGTGGCTTTGGGAACGATTGAAGGGCCTGACGGCGCAGGGAATCTCCGGCTGGTGGGGCGACCTGGGCGAGCCTGAGGTCCATCCGGGCAACATCCTCCATGCCAACAGTCTCGGAACCGAGGATTACCACAACCGCTACGGCAATGACTGGAGCAAGCTGATCTACGAGGGGATGCGCCGCGATTTCCCGGAGATGCGGCCGTTCCTGCTGATGCGAGGCGGAACCACTGGCCTTCAGCAGTATTCCGTATTCCCGTGGACAGGCGATGTGTCTCGCTCCTGGGCCGGTCTGCAGCCGCAGGTGAAACTGCTGTTGAATTCCGGTTTGTCAGGTCTGGGTTACATGAGCTCGGACATCGGAGGCTTTGCCGTAGACCGGGAACATCCCTCTGACCCGGAATTGTACATCCGCTGGATGCAGCTGGGCGTGTTCAATCCCGTGATGCGCACGCACGCGCAGTATATGCCTGAGCCTTACCACTATCCGAAGGAGGGGAAGATACTGCTTGATCTGGTCCGAATGCGTTACCGCTGGCTGCCTTACAATTACACGTTGGCTTACGAGAACGCGGCGTTCGGCCAGCCTTTGGCGCGTCCGTTGAATTATTATTCGGAGGAGGCTGCCGCCGAGGATGAATATTACTGGGGCAGCGAGGTGCTGGTGGCACCGGTGATGAAGGCCGGAGCCAAGAGCCGCAAGGTATTGTTCCCGCAGGCCGGCGCCACATGGATCGACTGGTTCACGGGCCGCAGGTACAAGGGTGGCTCGTCAGCTGACGTTCCTGTGACGCTCGCCACGTTCCCGCTGTTCGTCAAGGCCGGCGCCTTCATCCCGCAGTACGACCGCGAGTTGAACAACGTCTCGGAATACGACCCCGCCTATCTGACGGTGAAGTATTTCGCCGACACCAAGCCGAGCGAATATGTGCTGTTTGATGACAACCGTCTGTCGCCCACGTCATTGAAGGACAAGAAATATATGCTGACCTCCTTCAAGGCCGACGGCAAGGGCACCTTCAGCATCGCCACCTCCGGCACGTATCCCGGTGCTCCGGCGGTCCGTCACCTCACCCTGCAGATGACCGGACTCCCCCGCCCCGCCAAGATCACTTCCGACGGTGCGACGCTCCCCTTCACCTACGACGCCGGCACCCGAACGGTCAGCCTCACCCTTGACCTGACCTCCGCCCCCGTGACCCTAACCCTGAAGTAATCCTCGAAAACGGATTTGCAACACCCCCACAACGGAGGTACTTAGAGGGTGTTGCAGACCCGCCGAACTGTAGGGACGTGCCTTCGGCACGTTTGCATAACATACTGATTTCCAACAAAACATCCCGAAGGAATGTCCCTACAACCAACGGTATCGCAGCATATAGCCCGGGGTCGAATAGGCGAACGCCCATTCGACCCCGGGGCTTTCAATCGAACACCGACCCCGGTGAGGTGGCGCAACAATTCTGAAACAATGAACCACCACTGACACTGGTAACAGTATTACAGCAATGGCGTCATGTAGATGGGAATATATAAAATACCATCCTTCTCGCTCAAATCCTTGTCATGCAGAACCACAGGCGTCGATAAGTACGGACCGAACTTATCCATGCACTTCCTGAGCGAGGATAGGGTATAGCGTACACTGGACTTTACCTCGATTGGAATTATGTTGTGCCGTGATGTGACACGCGATTTTGAAATGAGGAAATCTATCTCCATTCGATTGGAAGCATCCTCGTTATCCCCCTGCGCAAAGAAATACAATTTGTGTCCCGAACATCTCAGCATCTGGGCTACGATATTCTCTACCAACATCCCTTCGTTTACCTCAAGTTTGCCAAGAATCAACTTCCTGTACACTTCGCGGATTTCTTCTCCATGCTCATCGAAAGCCATGGATATCAACAATCCGAACTCTTCCCGATACGTCGAGCCCCTTCAAGCATCAATGCAGTTCCTTCCTTATTTTTCCTCCATTTCAGAAGCGTGTCGTAAACCTTTATTTTCATGCCTTTTACACGTTTTTGAGATTATCGCCAAATTTCACCATTAAAAAAGACGGCGGCTTTATCTATGGACCAGTCTTTCCGTCACTCCGGCTCGCGGCTTTCCCCGTACGGCTCGATGTGGGTGGTGGGATGGACGGACATATCAGGCAGGACTTCCTTGATGTGACGCTCGGCCAGGGTGGCGATGTGGTGGGCGTCGCGCACGGTCATGTCCGGATCCACCTTGATGTGTACCTCCACATAAGCGTCGTTGCCGCTTTTGAAGGTCCGCAGCGCATGCCATCCCTTCACGCCGTCGGTATTCGCAACGGCCTTCTCGATCTCATGACATTTCTCCGCAGGCAGCGAACGCCCCAGCAGCTCGCCCAACGCCGGGCCAAGCATCTTGAACGCCACGACGGCTATGAATACCGCCACTACCAGCGCGGCCACCGGATCCAGGACACGCCACTTCTCACCAAGGAACATCGCCCCCGTAACGCCCACAAGCGTGGCCACGGACGAGAAGGCGTCGCTGCGGTGATGCCACGCGTTGGCCACCACAGCCTCGCTGTGGATACGCACCCCCACCCGCCGGGTGTAATGGGACAGCCATTCCTTCGACAATATAGAGACTGCCAGGATTATCAACGCGATATCGGCAGGTTTCGGAATCATCTTCCCATGGAAGAAGTCGATGATGTTTCTGGTGCTGTCGATGAAGATACCGATGGCCACCGCCAGCAGCGCAAGGGAAAGAATCGCGGTGGCCAGCGCCTCGTAACGGCCATGACCGAACTGATGGTCCATGTCCGGCCGCTTGTGCGCCTTCCCCACCATGATGATCACCACGATATCGCTGAAGAAATCGGAGAACGAATGTATACCGTCGGCCACCAGCGCCGCGCTCCGTCCGAACACGCCGCCCAGCACCTTGATCACGCCCAGCACCGCGTTGATCCAGAAACCAACCCACGTCACATGCCGCGCCTCCCGCACCTCCTCCTTCTGAGTCTCGTGCGGCTCCTCAAGGCGGCTCCCACGAACTTCCGGCACCTTATTATTTTCAGATCTATTCTCTTCCATATCCATCTATATGTTATAACATAACGCATATAGTGACTGATTCGTCAAATATACGTCCAGGTATATGCAAAAAAGTGTAAATGAATAAAAAATTATGGTGGAAGATGAAAAAATTTTGCGGATTCGGAAATTTTTGCTAATTTTGCAGTCGCAAAGCGCGAAATGTATTCACAGGTGACGATCCGCCACTGTCTGACTATAGTTTCGCAGCTGGCAAGCCGGGGCCCATTCGTCTATCGGTTAGGACGAGAGATTTTCATTCTCTAAAGAGCAGTTCGACTCTGCTATGGGCTACTAACTTTAAAAAAGACATTAACAACGATGGCAAATCATAAATCGTCATTGAAGAGAATCCGCCAGGCAGAGAGCCGTCGCCTGGAGAACCGCTACTGGGCCAAGACCGCCCGTAACGCCGTGCGTCGCGTCCGCAAGATGACCGACAAGGCTGAGGCAACCGCAGCCTACAACAAGGTATCCGCCATGCTGCAGCGCCTTGGCCGTAAGAACATCATCTCCAAGAACAAGGCTGCCAACCTGTGCAGCAGCCTCGCCAAGCACGTCAACAAGCTGGGCTGATTCTTCAGAACGAATACACAGCCGGGCCGGCCGTCAGTTACGCTGACCGCCGGCCCGGTTGCATTAGAGCATACCTCACATTAACGTTTAAGCTCTTACCCCCGTATATCATGAAAAGGTTTGATTACCTTGTTATAGGCAGCGGCATCGCCGGCATGACGTTCGCCCTGAAGGCCGCCCGCACCGGTGCCTCCGTAGCCATCATCTGCAAGACGGACCTGGAGGAGGCCAACACTTTCTTTGCCCAGGGTGGCGTGGCTTCCGTAACCAATCTGGAACTGGACGACTTCGACAAACATATACACGACACGATGGTGGCCGGCGACTGGATCTCCGACCCGGCGGCCGTGGAGCAGGTGGTCCGCAACGCGCCCGCGCAGATCCAGGAGCTCCTGAGCTGGGGCGTGGACTTCGACCGCAAGGAGGACGGCACCTTCGACCTGCACCGCGAGGGGGGCCACTCCGAGTTCCGCATCCTGCACCACGCCGACAACACCGGAGCCGCCATCCAGCAGGCACTGGTGCGCCGCGTGCGCAACACCCCCAACATCTCCGTGTTCGACCACCACTTCGCCGTGGAGATCATCACCCAGCACCATTTGGGCAAGGTGGTGACCCGCCGCACGCCGGACATAACCTGCTACGGCGCGTACATCCTTAACGAGGACACCGGCAAGGTGGAGACATTCCTGGCCAAGGTGACCGTCATGGCCACCGGAGGCGTGGGAGCCGTCTACACCACCACCACCAACCCGCTGATAGCCACCGGCGACGGCATCGCCATGGTCTACCGCGCCAAGGGTACGGTCCGCGACATGGAGTTCATCCAGTTCCACCCCACCGCGCTGTACCATCCGGGCGACCGTCCCAGTTTCCTGATCACGGAGGCGATGCGCGGCTACGGAGCCATCCTGAAGAACATCGACGGCTCGGAGTTCATGCAGAAATACGACCCGCGCCTGTCGCTGGCGCCCCGCGACATCGTGGCCCGCGCCATCGACTCCGAGATGAAAATCAACGGCACCGACCATGTGATGCTGGACGTGACGCACAAGGATCCCGAGGAGACCCGGCACCACTTCCCCAACATCTACGAGAAGTGCCTCAGCCTGGGCATCGACATCACCAAGGACATGATTCCCGTGGCCCCGTGCGCCCACTACCTGTGCGGCGGCATCGAGGTGAACCTGAACGGCGAGAGCAGCATCCAGCGGCTATACGCCATCGGCGAGTGCAGCTGCACCGGCCTGCACGGCGGCAACCGCCTGGCCAGCAACTCGCTGATCGAGGCTGTGGTCTACGCCGACGCGGCATCGCGCCACGCCGCCGAGGCAATCCAGGGCTACGACTGGCGCGACGACGTGCCTGAATGGAACGACGAGGGCACCCTGCCCCACGAGGAGATGGTGCTGATCACCCAGTCCGAGCGCGAGGTGAACCAGATCATGAGCTACTATGTGGGAATCGTACGCTCCGACCTGCGTCTGAAGCGCGCCTGGAACCGTCTGGACATCCTGTACCAGGAGACCGAGGACCTGTTCCGCCGCAGCACTCCCACACGCCAACTGTGCGAGCTCCGCAACATCATCAACGTGGCGTACCTGATCACACGTCAGGCCATGAACCGCAAGGAAAGCCGCGGACTCCACTACACCCTGGACTACCCCCACGCATAAACGGACACCGGAGCAGCCCGGGCAATGCCGAAACGACTCCGCAGCCTCCATTTCCTTACAAATTTTGTTATAGAGATATGAAGAAAACCATATTGACACTCTTTGCCGTGACGGCATTGCTCGCGGCGGCCCAGAAGAGCGCCGACATGGCGGCGAACCGTGGACTCAACACGTTCGGCGCCATCGTGAAGGAACTGGAGCTGAACTATGTGGACACCATCGACCAGAACCGGGCGTTCACCGAGGCGATCGACGCGATGCTGGCCACCGTCGACCCATACACCGTGTACTATCCGCAGGAGGAGCGCGAGGACATCAGCCAGATGACCACGGGCGAGTACGGAGGCATCGGCGCGCTGCTGCTGAACCGCGACGGCAGCAGCTACATCTCCGAGCCGATGGAGGGTAGTCCCGCCATCCGAGCCGGGCTGCAGGCAGGCGACCGGCTGATGCGCATCGACACCACCGACGTGTCCAAGTGGACCGTGGACAAGGTGACCAAGATACTGCGCGGACGTCCCGACACCGACGTGCGGCTCCGCGTGCTGCGTCCCTATGTGCAGGACTCAATCGTCGACGTGACCCTGACCCGCGCCAAGATCCGCCAGAGTTCCGTGCCTTACTCCGGAGTGATCGACGGCAAGACCGGATACATCCGCATCACCCAGTTCATCGAGAGCACCGGGCGTGACGTCCGCGCCGCCCTGGACACGTTCCGCACCGAGCATCCCGACCTGACGGGCATAATCCTGGACCTGCGCGGCAACGGCGGCGGTCTGCTGGAACAGGCCGTGGACGTGGCCTCCAACTTCGTGCCTAAGGGTACGGAGATAATCCGCACCATCGCCCGCGACAAGGAGGACAACAAGGTGTACAAGACCATCCACAAGCCCGTCTACCCCGACATTCCGCTGGCGGTGCTGATCGACGGCGGCACGGCCTCGGCCTCCGAGATACTGGCGGGAGCCATGCAGGACCTGGACCGCGGCCTTCTGATAGGCAGCCGCAGTTTCGGCAAGGGGCTGGTGCAGACCACGCGTCCCCTCCCCTACGGCGGTGTGCTGAAGGTTACGGTGGCGCGCTACTACACTCCGTCCGGACGTCTGATCCAGGCGCTGGACTACACCCACCGCAATCCCGACGGGTCGGCCGCACGCGTTCCCGACTCGCTGACGCACGCCTACAAGACACTGCACGGACGCACCATCCGTGACGGCGGCGGACTGGCCCCCGACTCCACAATAACATGGCCCAAGATCAACCGTCTGGTCTACAACGTGGTCAGCGACAACTGGGCATGGGACTTCGCCAACAGGTTCAAGGCAAACAACCCGAGCATCGCCCCGGCCGGCAAGTTCGTCATAACCGATTCCATCTACAGCGACTTCAAGGCAAGCATCGACCCCAAGAAATTCAAGTACGACTCCGCCATGGAGGAGGCCACCGAGCAGCTGCGCAAGATAGCCGACGAGGAGGGATACATCAACCCGGAGACCACCGCGGCCTTCGACAGCCTGAAGAAACTGCTGACTCACAACCTGGACCGCGACCTGGACACCCACCGCAAGCAGATCGAGGAATACCTTGGCGCCGAGATAGTGAGCCGCTACTACCTGGAACGTGGCCGCGCCGAGTACGGCACCCGTGGCGACGAGGCCATCGAGAAGGCCATAGCCTTGATGAACAGTCCCGAATACCTGAAGCTACTGAACCGTAAGAAATGATTCTGTCCGACTGCACGAGCCTGTTCATAACCGAAGCGAAACGCAAGGCCGTGGAGAAGGCGCTCCGCGACCGGAAGGCACGCCGCTGTCTGCTGACAGGGCTGGCCGGGAGTGCCATGCCCATGCTGTTAGGCGCTGTGAAATGCCCCGGCACCGCCATGGTGATATGCGATGACATGACGCAGGCGGGATATATGTACTCCGACCTGGAGGCCGTGGCCGGTACGGACTCCGTATGCATTTTCCCCTCAGGGTACAAGCGCGACATCAAGTACGGACAGCCCGACGGCCCGCAGCAGATACTGCGCACCGAGACGCTGGACCGCCTGGGCGCCGCCAGGCCGCCGCGCTGGGTCGTGACCTGCCCCGAGGCGTTGGCCGAGAAAGTGGCGGACCGCAACGTGCTGGCCGAGAACACCGTGCGCCTGCATCCCGGCGACACCGCCCGAATCTCCGACCTGCAGAAACGTCTGCTGGAGTTAGGATTCAACAAGGTGGACTATGTGTACGAGCCGGGGCAGTTCGCCATCCGCGGATCCATCGTAGACATATTCAGTTTCAGCCACGACATGCCCTACCGTCTGGACTTCTTCGACGAGGACATCGACACGCTGCGCACGTTCAACATCGAGACGCAGCTGTCCGAGGGTAAAGTGGACGAAGCCACAGTAATCGGCGCCCACGCCTCCGACTCCGACGGCGGAGTATCGCTGATTGACACACTGCCCGACGACACAGTGGTGTTCTGTCCGGACCCCGAGTTCGTGACCGCCCGCATCCACGCCATAGCCGGAGAGACCTTCTCCGAGTCCGCCGCCATAGCCAACGAGGGTGACTCCGACTCCATGCAGAAAGTAGTGGACCCCGATGCCTTCTGCCATCGGCTGGAACAGCTCCGCATGGTGCGCTACACCGTCAAGAAGGATCATCCAACCCTCCCTAATGACCCTAAGGACCCTAATGACCCTAATGACCCTACTTTCCTCACCGTCCTCGCCTTCGACACAGACCCGCAGACGCTGTACCACAAGAACTTCACGCTAATCGCCGAGAGTTTCACCGACTTCATCGCCCGCGGCTACCGCATCATGGTGCTGTGCGACTCGGAACGGCAGTCCAACCGTCTGAAAGACATTTTCGAGGACCGCGGCGACCGGATAACGTTCACCCCCGTGGAGCCTACGATCCATGAGGGATTCGTGGACAACGACACAAAGACCTGCTTCTTCACCGACCATCAGATATTCGACCGCTTCCACAACTACACGCTGCACAGCGACAAGGTGCGCGGCGGTCGCGTGGCCATGAGCCTCAAGGAACTGAACCAGATCGAGGTGGGCGACTACATAGTCCACATCGACCACGGCATCGGCACCTTCGGAGGTCTGCTGAAGATCAACAACAACGGACATCCGCAGGAAGTGATCAAAGTGATATATCAGAACAACGACCTGGTGCTGGTGTCGATCCACGCGCTCCACAAGCTGTCGAAGTACCGCGGACAGGACGGCGTGGCTCCCAAGATCAACAAACTCGGCTCCGGGGCATGGCAGCGGCTGAAGGAACGCACCAAGACCAAGGTCAAGGACATAGCCCGCGACCTGATACGCCTGTACGCGCTTCGCCGCCAGGAGAAGGGTCATGCCTTCCAGCCCGACAACTATATGCAGCAGGAACTGGAGGCATCGTTCAACTACGAGGACACTCCGGACCAGATCAAGGCCACGGCGGCAGTCAAGGCCGACATGGAGTCGCCGCGCCCCATGGACCGTCTGGTATGCGGCGACGTGGGCTTCGGCAAGACCGAGATAGCCGTCCGAGCGGCATTCAAGGCCGCATGCGACAACAAGCAGACCGCACTGCTGGTGCCAACCACCGTCCTGGCAATGCAGCATTACCATACGTTCCACGACCGCCTCAAGGACTTCCCCGTGCGCGTGGAGTTCCTGAGCCGTGCCAAGAAACCGGCAGAGGTCAGGAAGATACTGGCCGACCTGAAGGAAGGGAAGATCGACATACTGATAGGCACGCACAAGATAATCGGCAAGCAGGTGCAGTTCAAGGACCTGGGACTGCTGGTCATCGACGAGGAGCAGAAGTTCGGCGTGGCCGTGAAGGAGAAACTGAAACAGATCAAGACCAACGTGGACACGCTGACCATGTCGGCCACGCCCATACCGCGCACGCTGCAGTTCTCGCTGATGGGGGCGCGCGACCTGAGCAACCTCAACACGCCTCCGGCCAACCGGCAGCCCATCAACACCAGCGTGACCCAGATGACCGACGACACCCTCCGCGAGGCCGTCAGCTTCGAGATCAGCCGCAACGGCCAGGTGTTCTTCGTCACCAACCGCATCGAGAACCTGTACCAGATCCAGGAGCGTCTGCAGCGTCTGGTGCCGGGTGTACGCACCGTGGTGGCCCACGGCCAGATGCCGCCGGAGAAGATGGAGCAGGCCATAGTGGACTTCCAGAACATGGATTACGACGTGCTGCTGTCCACCACCATCATAGAGAACGGCGTGGACATGCCGAACGTGAACACCATCCTGGTGAACAACGCCCATAAGTTCGGACTGAGCGAGCTGCACCAGCTGCGTGGCCGCGTGGGACGCTCGTCGCGCAAGGCGTTCTGCTACCTGCTCGTTCCTCCCGGAGCCGCGCTGACACCTGTGGCACGCCGCCGTCTGCAGGCCATCGAGTCGTTCGCCGACCTGGGGAGCGGCATTCAGATAGCCATGCAGGACCTGGACATCCGCGGCGCCGGAAACCTTCTGGGCTCCGAGCAGTCGGGATTCATCGCGGACCTGGGATACGAGGCTTACCAGCAGATACTGCGCGAGTCCGTCAAGGAACTGAAGACCGAGGAGTTCGGCGATGAGTTCCAGGACGTGACGGACGCCACGGTGGCCGACGGGGAGTATGTCACGGACGTCACCATCGACAGCGACCTGGAGCTGCGCCTCCCGCCGGAATACGTTCCGCAGGAGAGCGAGCGCATCTCGCTGTACCGCCAGCTGGACAACATGGAGCGTCCGGAGCAGGTGGAACAGTTCCGCGCCGAGCTGCGCGACCGTTTCGGCGAGATTCCCCAGGTCAGCGAGGAACTGATCAAGGTGGTGCCGCTGCGGTTCGCCGCCAAGAAACTCGGCATGGAGCGCGTGGTGCTGAAGAACGGGCAGATGCGCATCTACCTGGTCGGCGCGGAGAACAAGGCATATTACCAAAGCCGTGCCTTCGGGCGTGTCCTGGAATGGATCCAGGGCAATCCCAAAGACACGCACTTCAAGACCGTGGGCGACCGCAACATCATCGTGATCGACCGCGTCGCCACCGTGAGCCGGGCATTGGCCATAGCCCAGGCAATGGCCGGTTCCCCGGCCGGCCAAGGCCATTGAGCCTGAGTCAATCCTTCTGCTCGGACTTCAGTATGTCGCGGATCTCAGTCAGCAGTTTCTCCTCGGCGGTGGGTTCCGGTGCCGGAGCAGGTGCCTCCTCCGCCTCCTTCTCTTTCTTCATGAACTTCATGGTGACACGCAGAGCCACGAATATCGACAGGGCGATGATCAGGAAGTCCACGATGTTCTGGATGAACATGCCGTAATTGATGGCCACTTCCTCCACCGCGGCCTTTCCGGCGGCCACGTCGGCAGGCTCGGCGTGGTGGATCACGTACTTCATGTTCTCGAATCCGGTGTTGCCCGTCACGATGGTGATGAGCGGCATGATGATGTCGTCCACCAGCGAGCTGACGATCTTTCCGAAGGCGCCGCCGACGATTACGCCGACAGCCATATCGATCACATTGCCCTTCAGGGCGAACTTCTTGAAATCCTCAATAAACTTTCCCATTCTGTTGATTTTTTAGTCTGAATTTGTTTCCACGGACGGCTGATTCGCTAATATTTTAACCCTCCTTGCAATTATTAACAAAACTTCTCGCAAAATTGCGAAAATTTTCTTAAATTTGCAATCTGAAATAGAACCTGTATAGACTTAAAGCTTTATATACAATAGACAAACCCAAATTTCATAAAAACCAAGGTAATGACAAAGATTGGTATTAACGGTTTCGGCCGTATCGGTCGATTCGTATTCCGCGCCAGCACAAAGCGCGACGACATCGAAGTTGTAGCCATCAACGACCTTCTTCCGGTTGACTACATGGCCTATATGCTGAAGTATGACACGATGCACGGACGTTTCGACGGCACGGTAGAGTGCGACGTCGAGAAGAGCCTGCTGATCGTCAACGGCAAGACCATCCGCGTGACCGCATGCCGCGACCCGAAGGAAATCAACTGGGGGGCTGTAGAGGCAGAGTACGTAGTTGAGTCCACAGGTCTGTTCCTGACTCAGGAGAAGGCTCAGGCTCACATCGAGGCCGGTGCCAAGTATGTTGTAATGTCGGCTCCTTCCAAGGACGCCACCCCCATGTTCGTTTGCGGTGTCAACGAGAACACTTACGTCAAGGGAACCCAGTTCGTATCGAACGCTTCCTGCACCACCAACTGTCTGGCCCCCATCGCCAAGGTCCTGAACGACAAGTTCGGCATCAAGGAGGGTCTGATGACCACCGTTCACTCCACAACCGCCACACAGAAGACCGTTGACGGTCCGTCCATGAAGGACTGGCGCGGTGGCCGCGCCGCAAGCGCCAACATCATCCCCAGCTCCACAGGCGCCGCCAAGGCCGTAGGCAAGGTCATCCCGGCCCTGAACGGCAAGTTGACCGGTATCTCCATGCGTGTCCCCACTCTGGACGTTTCCGTTGTGGACCTGACCTGCAACCTGGAGAAGCCCGCTACCAAGGCTGACATCTGCGCCGCCATGAAGGAGGCTGCCGAAGGCGAACTGAAGGGTGTGCTCGGCTACACCGAGGACGCTGTAGTCAGCTCCGACTTCCTGGGATGCCCGCTGACCTCGATCTTCGACGCCAACGCCGGTGTCTACTTGACCGATACATTCGTTAAGGTCATCAGCTGGTACGACAACGAGATCGGTTACTCCAACAAGGTTCTGGATCTGATCGCCCACATGAAGAAGGTCAACGGCTAATCAACCCGCACCACCCAAGAAACAAGGAGGCAAGCCCGCAGGGGCTTGCCTCCTTCATTGTAATGCCTTAAGTCCCTAAAGTCCTTAAAGTCCTTAAAGTCCCTAAAGTCCTTAGAGACCATACCGCTCTTACTGTCCCTGTCAGTTACAAGTGAAGCCGGACCCTCGGGGCCCGGCTTCATTATCGTGATGTGCCGATGTTTACTCGCTGCACTTGGCGGCGATGTACTCGCGGTTCATGCGTGCGATGTTCGCCATCTTGATGTTCTTGGGACACTCGGCGCTGCAGGCACCGGTGTTGGTGCAGTTGCCGAATCCCAGTTCGTCCATCTTGCTGACCATGGCCATGGCGCGACGGTACTTCTCCACGGCGCCCTGGGGCAGACGGGACAGCTGCGAGATCTTGGCAGATACGAACAGCATTGCGGAACCGTTCTTGCATGCAGCCACGCAGGCGCCGCATCCGATACAGCTTGCGGAGTCCATCGCCTCGTCGGCCTGGATCTTGGAGATGGGCAGGTCGTTGGCATCCTGGGCACCGCCGCAGTTGAACGACACGTAACCGCCGGCCTGCTGGATCTTGTCGAACGCGTTGCGGTCCACCATCAGGTCCTTGATTACAGGGAACGCGGCGGAACGCCAGGGCTCCACGGTAATGGTCTCGCCGTTGGCGAAACGGCGCATGTACAACTGGCAGGTTGTGGCACCGGTGGCAGGACCGTGAGGATGTCCGTTGATGTAGAGCGAGCACATGCCGCAGATGCCCTCGCGGCAGTCATGGTCGAACACAACCGGCTCCTCGCCCTTCTCGACCAGCGATTCGTTCAGGATGTCGAGCGTCTCCAGGAACGATGTGTCGGGAGTCGTCTCCACATCGTTGTAGACAACGAACTGTCCCGGCTCCTTGGGTCCGCGCTGACGCCAGACCCTGAGGTTAACTTTCATTATATTGTCTTCCATCTTCTTTTATGACTTATAGTTACGGGTCTGTACCTTGATTGCTTCATATTCCAGCGGCTCCTTGATGAGCTCGGGGGCCTTGGTGTCGGAACCCTCGTAAGCCCAGCATGCCACGTAGAAGTAGTTCTGGTCGTCACGCTTGGCCTCGCCCTCCTCGGTCTGATACTCCGTACGGAAGTGACCGCCGCAGGATTCGTTGCGGTTCAGCGCGTCGTAAGCGATCAGTTCGCCCATCGTGATGAAGTCGCGCAGACGGAACGCCTTGTCCAGCTCCACGTTCATGCCGTCACCGCAGGTGCCGGGGATGAACAGGTCCTTCTCGAATGTCTCGCGCAGCTTGCCCAGCTCGACGATAGCCTTCTCCAGACCGGCCTTGTCGCGGGCCATTCCCACATACTCCCACATGATGTGGCCCAGTTCCTTGTGGATCGAGTCGACGGAGCGGCTTCCCTTGATCGACATCAGTTTCTCCTCCTCTTCCTCGCACTTGCGCTGTGCGGCGTCGAACTCGGGGGTGTCGGTCTTGAAGTGGGGAACGGTGATCTGGTCGCTCAGATAGTTCTGGATTGTGTACGGCAGCACGAAGTAACCGTCGGCCAGACCCTGCATCAGAGCCGACGCGCCCAGACGGTTGGCGCCGTGGTCGGAGAAGTTGCACTCGCCGATGGCGAACAGGCCCTTGACCGAGGTCTGGAGCTCGTAGTCCACCCAGATACCGCCCATGGTGTAGTGGATGGCGGGGTAGATCATCATCGGATTGTAGTACTTCACGCCGTCGATCTCGCAGGCGAACTCACCGGGATTAACGTCGGTGATCTCCTCGTACATGTCGAAGAGGTTTCCGTAACGCTGACGGACCACGTCGATGCCAAGACGGTTGATGGCCTCGGAGAAATCCAGGAACACGGCCAGACCGGTGTTGTTCACGCCGTAGCCTGCGTCGCAACGCTCCTTGGCGGCACGGGATGCCACGTCACGAGGCACAAGGTTGCCGAATGCCGGGTAACGGCGCTCCAGATAGTAGTCGCGGCGCTCCTCGGGGATGTCGCTTCCCTTGATCTCGCCACGCTGCAGTTTCTTGGCGTCCTCGATATCCTTGGGCACCCAGATGCGGCCGTCGTTACGCAGCGACTCCGACATCAGCGTCAGCTTGGACTGCTTGTCGCCGTGAACGGGGATACAGGTGGGGTGGATCTGTACATACGCGGGGTTGGCGAAATACGCGCCCTTGCGGTAGCAGGCCATCGCTGCGGAGCAGTTGCAGGCCATGGCGTTGGTCGACAGGAAGTAGGTGTTGCCGTAACCGCCGGTGGCGATGACAACCGCGTGTGCGGCGAAGCGCTCGAACTTACCGGTCACCAGGTTCTTGGCGATGATGCCGCGTGCGCGCTCCACGCCGTCCTTGTCCTTAACCAGCACCAGCTCGTGCATCTCGTAGCGGTTGTAGCTCTTCACCTTGCCGGCGTTGATCTGACGGTTCAGGCTGGAGTAAGCGCCCAGCAGCAGCTGCTGGCCGGTCTGACCCTTGGCGTAGAACGTACGGGACACCTGCGCGCCGCCGAACGAACGGTTGGCCAGCAGACCGCCGTACTCGCGTGCGAAGGGAACGCCCTGGGCCACGCACTGGTCGATGATGTTGTTCGACACCTCGGCCAGACGGTATACGTTGGCCTCGCGGGCACGGTAGTCGCCGCCCTTGACGGTATCGTAGAACAGACGGTACACGGAGTCACCGTCGTTCTGGTAGTTCTTGGCGGCGTTGATACCACCCTGCGCGGCGATGGAGTGGGCGCGGCGGGGCGAATCCTGGATGCAGAAGTTCAGTACGTTGAAACCCAGCTCGGCCAGCGTCGAGGCAGCCGATGCGCCGGCCAGACCCGTACCCACGACAATGATGTCCAGACGACGCTTGTTCGCGGGATTCACAAGCTTCTGATGCGCCTTATAATTGGTCCATTTCTCAGCGACCGGGCCCTCCGGGATCTTGGAATCCGCCGGGGCCATTACTTTGATGTTCTTTGTTAAATCCATATCGCTTAGTACGGTTGACCTGGCGTGCCAGGCAGGGTAAATTCAGGTTTGTTATCGGCGGACTCGAGATAGTCGAACAGTTTGGCTGCGTTCTCCAGGCACTTCGCGCGCTTGGGAAGTTCCTTCATCTGCTCGGCGGCGTCGGGATTGCTCTTCATGTATTCCTTGCCCTCCGGAGTGTTCATCTGCTCCAGCTGACGCTGCATTCCCTCGGACATCTGGCGGATACCCATCGAGACGCCCTCATACGGACTCATCTTGATGTTCATTGCCAGTTGCTGGCCTTCGGGACCGAATTCCTTCTCGATCATCGGGATGATCATGTCCTTGTACTGCTCGCGGAGCTCGGCGTCCTTAAGATAGAATTTCTCATGGGCGCGGACTGTGAATACAACACCCTCGGCCAGGAACAGCAGGCAGACGATGGTGACCCACCAGCAGCCGATTTTCTTCAGACGGCTCATCCACTTGGTGTTGTTCCAGCCCACCGACTGGAACATCGACCAGAAGCCATGGGTAAGGTGGAACCACAGCGCGATGAAGCCGACGGCGTAAACGATAAGGGTCCAGGGCTGTGAGAAGGCCTCCTGCAGGAACAGCGTGCCGGCCGCCGGGGGGATTGTGCCCTCATGTCCCAGGACCTCCTGCAGCTGCATCTTTGCCCAGAACTGGATCAGGTGAACCACCAGGAAAGCGAGGACCACTACGCCCAGCACATACATGTTGCGGCTGGACCACTCCACGCCCGCCGGGCGTTTGGAGATGTCATAACGCACATTGCCGCGGGCCTTTCGGTTCTGGACAGTCAGCACCGACGCCAGCAGAATGTGGAGCACTACGAACACTGCGATGACGAGCGAGCCGATCAGCGCGTACCAGTTGGCGCCCAGGAACTCGCAGACCGAGTTGTAGGCCGCCGGCCAGCATATCGCCACGGCATTCATCAGACAGTGGAAGGTTACGAAGACGATCAGGAATGCGCCCGTCAGGGCCATCACAAACTTACGTCCTACGGATGAGTTTGATAACCACATAGAAGTTCTGATTTATTTGAGTTTTATAATGTTTCCTGTCTTTAGGTTATACTGTCCCGTCGCCGGGGCTCATACCGGTATCAACCGCACCATGCCGCAGCCGCCGGCCCTCCGCCTCGCGCCCCTCGGCACAGTTAGTTTGCAAATTTACACAACTTTCCACAATTACGGAAATATTTCGGCAAAAATAAACCCCTTTTCCAAAATTTTGTGGTAATGACACCGGACTGAAAAGCAAAAAGAGCCGGCCTTCTCCCGAGGACCGACTCAATTCCTGCTTGGCCGAAGCCTCGCAGACGATAGAAATTACTAATGTATATAACCCAAAATTTAGACAATAATGTTTTCCACTGACAGGTTAGAATTTAAGGTATATCGCAGTGTCATGAAAAAAGTCCGTTTACGGCCTCCGGCACCTTCGTGCCGTCGCCGGCACGCGGTGCGGAGGGATTGACCGTCCCGTTGCCGGGGCCGTTACCCTTTAGTAGTCACCTTGATGTCTATGGAACCATTGTTGCATCAGTGTCCTTTTTGCTGCCTTAGTAACGTCCGATTACTTTAGGTGAGTGTATAACGGCAAAAAGCCCCGGGATATTTCATCCCGGGTGCAAAATAATGTTAATTAACAATGTATAAAGGTTAAACGTAAGATCCGGCCTTATTTCCTGACCGCCAGCATCAGTATGTACCGGCTGGAGTCAAGGTCGTCCAGCAGACGGACATTCACCTCACGTCCCTGGTAGCCTCCGGAAACGTAGAACAGGTCGTCCGTATTGGCATCCGCACCGAGAGGCATCTGCATGTCGGCCATTTCCTGTAGCAATGTGCCGCTGAAATCAGCCTGCGATCGGGTGGCTGCCACCTTGTCCACCGGATTGACGGCATCGTACGGGAACAGGAAGAAATAGCAGTACTCACGCACCGAGTCGTTGGGGGCGATACGCGCCATGGCCGACACATCCGGAACCATTCCGTCGTAGCACAGACGGTATCCGTCGGCCGAGTCGAGCCACAGGTCGTCCCCTTCGCTGTCCGGGGTGAGGCTTACGGTATTGCGCGCGCCATCGATGCAGTCCGCACGCGTGCAGCTGTCGTGTATGAAGCCGTAAACCTTAGTCAGCAGATCATGAGCGTCGACGTCTACATAGCGTGCTCCTGACGCGGTACGCTGTGCCACACCCTCCTTCGCGGAGGGGGCGGGGTTGTACTGTACGGGTGCCGTGGCCAGCAGGGCGCTTATCTCTGACAGATTCATGTCCGCGAACGTCGCCGCCGTGACACTGAAGCCGCCGGTCGCCAACATCAGACTGAATATTACTGTCATTGCCTTGCTCATAGTCGCGTCGATTTACTTCTTTGTTTACATTTATAACCGATTTACGCCCCTGGAGGTTCGTAACATTCACGATTTTAACATTATATATCCGGACATGAAAAGAGCCGCATCCTCCCGGACACGGCTCTTCGAACTAATGCAAATTTATACTTATTAAGATTCTTGTCTGATTTTACTGGAAGCGGCGGTTGCCCTGCAGGACAGGCTTGCCGTCCGCAGTCTCGCCCTGGTTCTTCCTGCCGGAGCGCTTCATGATGTTGTAGGCGATCGGAGCGGCGCAGTACAGCGAGCAGAATGTTCCGACCACGACGCCGAAGATCATGGCGAATGTGAACGAACGAATCGTGTCGCCGCCCAGGAAGAAGATGCACAGCAGCACCAGCAGAGTCGAGAACGACGTCATGATGGTACGGGCCAGTGTCTGGTTCAGTGACTTGTTGAAGGTCTTGAAGCGGTCCTCCTTCGGATAGATTCCCATCATCTCGCGCACACGGTCGAACACCACCACGGTATCGTTGATCTGGTAACCGATGATGGTCAGCACGGCGGCGATGAACGACTGGTCGACCTCCATGGAGAATGGCAGGAAGCCCCAGCAGATGGAGTAGAATCCGATGATCAGGAACGAAGTCAGGGCAACGGCGGCAACGGCGCCGACGGAGAATGCGATGTTACGGAAACGCAGCAGGATGTATAGGAACATACATACAACGGCGATACCTACGGCCCAGAAGGCGTCACGCTTCATGTCGTCGGCCACCGAGGGACCTACCTTCTGCACCGAGATGATGCCGTGTGCCTCGTCGGCCACTGCGAACGCGTCGCGGGGCATAACCTTGCCGTTGACCGTCAGTTCAGGCTGCAGGCCCTCGTAGAGGATGTCGGCGATCTCCTGCTCAATGCCCTCGCTCTCGTCGCTGATCTTGTAGCTGGTGGAGATACGCAGTTTGGAAGGATCATCGATGGTGATGGCCATGGTGCTGACGGTCTTGTCGTTGGCCTTCTGCTGGAACAGGTCGGCCAGACGATCCTGAACGGTCTGACGGTCAACATCCTTCTCGAACTGGATCACATAGTTGCGGCCGCCGGAGAAGTCGATGCCCTGGTTCATGCCGCGGAACACGAGGCTGGCGATGCTGATGACGATCAGGAACAGCCAGACTGCCGCTGCGACCTTGGACTGGCCCAGGAAGTTGACCTTGGGGTTCTGCAGGAAGTTGCGGCTGATGGCGGTGGTGAAGGTCATGCCTGCGTTGCGGCCATTCTTGGTGATCAGGTCGAACGCGATGCGTGTCAGGAACACAGCGGTGAAGAAGGAGCAAACCAGACCGATGATCAGCGTGGTGGCGAAGCCTTTGATGGGACCCGAACCGAACAGCAGCAGGATCACGCCGGTGATGACCGAGGTGAGGTTACCGTCGAAGATGGCCGAGAATGCGTTGCTGTAACCCTCCTGGATGGACTGGCGCAGTTTCTTGCCGGTGCGCAGTTCCTCCTTGGTACGCTCGAATATCAGTACGTTGGCGTCCACGGCCATACCCAGGGCCAGCACGATACCGGCGATACCGGAAAGCGTCAGCACGGCCTGGAAGGAAGCCAGGATACCCAGCGTGAAGAACAGGTTCAGGAACAGTCCGACGTTGGCCACCAGACCGGGAATCCAGCCATAGTATGCCACCATCAGCACCATCAGCAGCAGGATGGCGACGATGAACGAGATGAAGCCCATCTGGATCGCCTCGGCACCCAGGCTCGGGCCGATCACGTTGTTGCTGACGACGTTCACCTTGGCCGACATCTTACCGCTCTTCAGCACGTTGGCAAGGTCGTTGGCTTCCTCGGGAGTGAAGTTGCCGGTGATCTGCGAGGAACCGCCGGTGATCTCGCTGTTGACGTTCGGGAATGAATATACATGCTCGTCCAGGACAATGGCGATGGCGCGGCCCAGATTGTTGCGGGTGATGGTGGCCCACTCCTTGGCGCCACGGTCGCTCATCTTCATGTTGACCATGTTGCCCTGCATGTTGTCGAACTCGGAGCTGGCCGACGTGACGGCGTCGCCCTCCAGTACGGCGTCACCCTTCAGGGCGATGAGTTCCCACAGCGGGTCGGTCATGTCGGTGCCGTCGGCCTTCTTGACCACCTTGCCGTTGGCGTCAACACGGGGATTCTCGTAAGGCTTCACGCCCCACATCAGGGTCATGTCGGCGGGCAGCGTCTTCTTGGCCACCTCGGTGTTGAGCAGGGAGTCCACCAGAGCCTTGTTCTGGGGAGTGACCATACCCACGATGGGGCTGCCGCTGCGCTGGGCGCCGCCCAGCAGGGCGTACAGGTTGTGGCTCTGGACTGTGTCGTTGGCCAGCAGCTGTGCCAGACGGCCCAGCTCGTTCTGGATCTCGTTATAGTTGTAGACCTCGTAGAACTCCAGGTTCGCGCTGGACTTCAGCAGTTCGGTCACGCGCTCAGGCTCCTTGACGCCGGGGAGCTCCAGGAGCACCTGGCCGCTCTTGTCCTGCAGTTTCTGGATGTTGGGCGAAACGACGCCGAACTGGTCGATACGTGTACGGAAGATGTTGAAAGCCGCGTCGACCTGGCTGTCCACCTGCTTCTCCAGAGCCTCGACCACCTCCTGGTTGGAGGCGCCGCGCTTCAGCTGGCCCAGGAACTCGCCCTCGCGGACGAACAGGCCGGACATCGCGCCGGGCTGGATGAAACTGCCCACGCGGGCTATGAAGCCCTTCTCGTTGCTGCGGGCGCCGGAGGCCTCGGCCTTGCGGATGGCATCGTCGATCTGCTTCAGCTGTGCCTCGCCCGAGGCGTACTGACGAAGCATGTCCGGAATCGAGATCTCAAGGACGACATTCATTCCGCCCTTAAGGTCCAGACCCATGCCGACCTCCATCTGACGCACCTGGTTGTAGGTGTACCACAGATAGACCTTCTCCTTGTCGATCGAGTCGTTGAATTGTTTCAGGCTTTGCTTGTAGGCATCGCTCGTCTCATCGTTGGTCTTGGACATCATCGCGGCATACTCACGCGCTTTCTGCTCGTAATGGTTCGTCACGAGTGAGAAGCTCAGGTAAAACGCGCATATCAAAACCAACAGAATTGCAATGGTGCTTATGAACCCTTTGTTCTGCATTTTGGTTGTTATTTATTTATTTATTTTTCAATTAGTTAATATAATGAAACGAACATGCCGGAACCGCATCGGCCTATGACCGACGCGAATCCGCCGGTCGCCGGATTCTTTTTCAGCTTGCAAATATACCGCTTTTTTTTGAGGTTTTAGGCATAAAAGTCAGAAAATTGACATTTTCCGTTTAATTTCTGCTATTTTTTATGTATTTTTGGCATTCTAAATGAAAAAGACCATGTCATCAAGGATAAAACGCATATTTCTATGGCTGTCGGCGGTCGCGGTGCTGCCGTGGCTCGCGGCAGGGTGCGCCAACGTGGGCAATCCCAGCGGCGGCCCGCGCGACGAGGACCCGCCATACCTGGTCAGCGCCACCCCCGCGCCCGGCTCCACCAATGTGAAACGGACAGAGATGAGACTGACCTTCAACGAGCTGGTGAACGTCAAGGACGCTTTCACCAAGGTGGTGGTGTCACCCGCCGGCCGTCCTCCGCGCGTCTCCAGCCTGGGACGCTCCGTAACCGTCAAGTTCGACTCTCTGGCCGACAACACCACCTACACCATCGACTTCGCCGACGCCATCGAGGACAACAACGAGGCAAACAAGCTGCAGAACTTCGCCTATACGTTCTCCACCGGACCCACCGTCGACTCGCTGCGCATAGCCGGACGTGTCCTGGGCGCCCGCGACCTGGAGCCCCGTCCAGGCATCCTGGTGGGCGTGCATAAGGCTTACCCCGACTCCGTGATGCGAAGCGACTCAATATTCATGAACCAGCCCCTGCTCCGTGTCGCCAAGGCCGACGAGTCAGGACGCTTCATAATCCGCGGGCTCGCCCCGGGCGACTACCGCGTGTTCGCCATCATGGACAACGACAACGACTTCCGGTTCACCTCCGACATGGACGAGGTGGCGTTCTACGGTCAGATCGTCTCCCCGCACTTCGATTTCACCTCCGTGTCGGACACCACCTATACCAAACTGGGACAGGTGGACACCGTCACCACCCGGCAGCGCACCGTGTTCCTGCCCAACGACGTGCTGCTGCGCACCTTCGTCTCACCCAGGCGCACGCAGTTCGTTAGCAAATACGAGCGCAACGACTCCAACAAACTGTTCCTGAAGATGAACGCGCCTGCCGACGGTTACCCCGACATGCGCGTCCTGGGACATGACGGCCCCTTCCCCGCCATCCGCGAGAGCCGCGCCGGAGCCGATTCCATCACGATGTGGCTGCCCGACGCGCTGGCACGGCAGGACTCCATACTTATGGTGGTGGGCTACACCCGCATGGAACGCGGCAAGCAGCCCCTGGCCGTGCAGGACACGCTGAAGTTCATACGCAAGAAGGCGCCGGTGTCCAAGAAAAAGAAGAAGCAGGAGCGAATCAGCGCGGCGGACTCCCTGGCGCGCATCACCACCAGGTTCCAGAGCATAGGCAGCGGCAGCCAGGAGGTCTACGAGCCCGCGCTGATCGAGTCGCTGACCCCGCTGGCAAGCCTCGACACCACGATGATCCACCTGAAGTTCCAGAAGGACACGGTGTGGACCGCGGTGCCGAAGTTCCGGGTGTACACCCCCGACACACTGGCGCCGCGCACATTGGCCATCGACTTCCCCTGGGACTACGACACCAAGTATAAGGTGGAGATCGACTCGCTGGCGGGAACCGACATCTACGGACGTCCTACAGTCCCCTTCACGGCCGACATCTCCACCAAGAAAGAGAGCGACTACTGCACGCTGACCCTTGTCATGAGCGGTCTGGACCCGGGGGTACCCGCCTTCGTCGAGCTGCTTGACGGCTCGGACAAGCCCCTGCGCATCGCCGAGGTGGAGAACGGCAGCGCCTTCTTCCCGTTCCTGCCCCCCGGCAGGTACTACGCCCGGGTCATCGAGGATGCCAACGGCAACGGCGAGTACGACACAGGAGACTACGAGTCCGGCCTGCAGCCCGAGCTGGCCTACTACTACCCCAAGGCCATCAACATGAAGAAGAACTGGGACAAGGAGGAGGAATGGGACGTCTTCGCCACGCCGATCGACCAGCAGAAGCCCGCGGCGATCCTGAAGAACAAGCCGAAGGAACCGAAGCGAGGCGGACGCCGCAAGGGCAAGGACCAGTACGGCATCGACGAGGAGGAAGAGGAGGACTACTTCGACCCGACGGAGAATCCGTTCGAGGACGAGCAGACACGGCGCAACCGCCGCAAGAGCCAGCGCAACGCACGCATCCGGTGACAACCGGCTAACGCTTGCGGGATCCAGGTCCCGCATATCGAGATTTTTATTTGTATTTGTCAGACTTGTTTCGTAATTTTGTGGTATATGTCGGAAGATGCGCCTAAGCGAACCGAATACGTCCCGGTTCCGCAATACATACAGGCTCCGGAATACACTCCCAAGAGTCCGGAGGAGGAGAACCAGATGGTGGAGAACGCCTATCAGGAACTGCTGCACGCCTATCTGAACAGCAACCACCGCAAGAAGGTGGAGAAGATCGAGCGAGCGTTCCGTTTCGCCAAGGCGGCGCATGCCGGCGTCCGCCGCCGCAGCGGCGAGCCGTACATCCTCCACCCCATCGCCGTGGCCAAGATCGTGATCTCCGAGCTGGGGCTCGGCTCAACCTCCATCTGCGCGGCCCTGCTCCACGATGTGGTGGAAGACACCGAGTACACCCGCGAGGACATCGAGGCCAACTTCGGCGAGAAGATAGCATCCATCGTGGAGGGCCTGACCAAGATCTCCGGAGGCATTTTCGGCTCGCGCGCCTCGCTGCAGGCCGAGAACTTCCGCAAGCTGCTGCTCTCCATGTCCACCGACATACGCGTGGTGCTGATCAAGATGGCCGACCGCCTTCACAACATGCGCACGCTGGCGTCCATGCGCCCCGAGAAACAGTACAAGATTGCCGGCGAGACCCTGTACGTCTACGCCCCCCTGGCCCACCGCCTGGGGCTGTACAAGATCAAGCAGGAACTGGAGGACCTGGCATTCAAGTACGAGCATCCGCAGAAGTACCGCGAGATCCAGGCGTTGGTCAGCGAGTCCGAGGCGCACCGCGAGGCCGTGGTGGAGGAATTCGTGGCGCCCGTGCGCCGGAAACTCGACGCCGCCGGATTCAGGTACACCATCAAGGCCCGCGTCAAGAGCGCCTTCTCCATATACAATAAGATGGAGACTAAGAAGATTCCGTTCAGCGAGATCTACGACGTCTACGCCGTGCGCGTCATCTTCGAGAACGACGACGACGAGCAGGAACGCCTGCGCTGCTGGCAGATCTACACCTTCTTCAGCGACGGCCACAAGGTCCACCCGGACCGTATCCGCGACTGGACATCCGTGCCGAAAGCCAACGGATACCGCGCCCTGCACCTCACCGCCATGGGCCCCGAGGGAAAATGGATCGAGGTGCAGATCCGCAGCAGGAAGATGGACGAGATCGCCGAGCTGGGCTACGCCGCGCACTGGAAATACAAGACCGGCGAATACGAGGACGACTCCGAGCTGGACAAGTGGATGAACACCATCAAGGACATCCTGGCCAATCCCGAGCCCAACGCCATCGACGTGCTGGACACCATCAAGCTGAACCTGTTCGCGCACGAGATCTATGTGTTCACCCCCAACGGCGACCTGCTGACCCTGCCGTCGCGTGCCACGGTGCTGGACATGGCCTTCGCCATCCACACCGAGCTGGGCCTCCATTGCCTGGCCGGGAAGATCAACCATAAGCTGGTGCCCCTGAGCCACCAGTTGGACAGCGGCGACCAGGTGGAGATCATCACCAGCAAGACGCAGACGCCGCTGGGCGACTGGCTGAACTACTGCAACACCGCCAAGGCGCAGAACTGCATCCGCGACTTCCTGCGCCGCAGCCGTCCGCACCAGATTGAGCGCGGACGCCGCCTGCTGGAGAGCGTCGCGCTGAGCGAGGGATTCGAGATTACCGACGAACTGATCAACCGCCTGTGCGAGAACTTCCACACCAAGTCGCCCGACGACCTGTACGTCCGCATGGCCAAGGAAGAGGTGACCCTGTCGGCCGACCAGCTCAAGGCGTTGTACAAGAAGCGCACCAACCTGCTGAAGAAACTGATCCGCAACCCGTTCGCCTCGCGCAAGAGCAAGAAGGCCGCCGACGCGGACGCCGAGCGCGCCCCCATCGACCGCAAGAAGGTGTTCGTGCTGCATCCCGACGCCGACCGTCCCAACTACATCATTGAGATGTGCTGCTCCCCCATCCCGGGCGACGACGTGCTGGGATTCGTCAACGATGACGAGGAAGTGGTGCTGCACAAGGTGTCGTGTCCCGTGGCCATGCGCCTCAAGACCAGCTACGGACCGCGGCTGGTGGCCACGCGCTGGGGCGGCTCGGCCGAGAAGTTCTTGGCCCGCATCCAGATCGAGGGAATCGACCGCCATGGGATCCTGGAGGAGATCACCAACGTGGTGTCGCAGAGACTCGGCATCAACATCCGCGGACTGAACATCTCGGCGCCGCACGAGGTGTTCCAGTGCGACATGACCGTTCTGGTTGACAACACCGACACCGTCGACACCATCTGCCAGAGCCTGAAGGAAATCAAGGGCGTCCAGAAAGCCGCCCGCATCAGTTAAGAGTTTCAGATGAAAAAGAAGACCAAAGACCTGTTGACGGTAATCCTGCTGCTGGTCGGCGCGACGACGCTGCTGTTGCTGCTGATGCCGCGCAACGACACGCAGAACTACAGTTACGAGTTGAACCAGCCGTGGCGCTACCAGCTGCTGACGGCTGACTTCGACATGGAGGTGAAGCGCGACTCGGCGTCGGCGCAGCGGATGCGCGACAGCATCGACCGCGAGTTCATGCCGATCGTGAAACGCCTGGACGACGTCGCCGCCGCCCGGATGAGACGCTTCGGCACCGCCATCACCGGAAAGACGCCCCCGCAGGCCCACAGCGTGCTGATGCGGCTGCTGTCCGATATGTACGGCCGCGGAGTGGTGGACACCAAGGTCTACGACGAGATCTTCAAGGCCCCCCCGCATGAGGCCCGCATCGCCAGCAAGATCAACGGCGCCGACGCATTGATCACCATCGACTGCAACGAGATGCTGTCCCCGGCAATGGCCTTCGAGTTCATCGACTCCGCCTACCGTGCCGCCGGAGCGCCCGTACTGGAGGAGCATAACGATGAGATCGCCTCCGCGCTGAACTCCATCCTGATTCCCAACATAGTCCTGGACACGGTGAACGACAGGAAGTTCCGCGCCCAGGAGTATCTGGCCGCCGACGCCTCCATCGGCGTAATCAAGAAGGGCCAGCGCATCGTGGACCGGGGAGAGATCGTCACCCCCCAGGTCTACACCAACCTGAACACCTATATGCAGAAAGTCCGCGACACCCGCGGCGAGAACCATACCGACACCTATTTCTATGTGGGCCAGGGTCTGTTCATTCTGCTCTGCTTCATCGGCCTGTATTTCTTCATGGCCATCTACCGCCGCACGTTCTTCGAGTCACCCAAGAAGATGACCTTCCTGATGACGTTCATCACCCTGTTCGTGGTGTTCGACGTCCTGATGTTCGAATATATCCGCTACGGGGTCTACCTGGTGCCGTTCGCCGCCGTGCCGGTGGTGATACTGGTGTTCTTCGACTCGCGGACGGCCATCTTCTCGCTGCTCACCGCCGTGATGGTCTCCAGCCTTGTCGCGCTGGACGTCATGCAGTTCATCTTCCTGGAACTGGCGGCCGGCCTGACCGCGGCGTTCTCCATCAGGACGCTCAGCCAGCGCAGCCAGTTGCTCCGCACCGCCGCGCTCACCTTCGTGGCGTATGTGGTGGCCTACACCACACTGCTGCTGCTGTCCAACGGCACGCTCAAGAACTTCGACTGGCGGATGATCGGAATGTTCGCCATCAACTCGGTGATCCTGAGTTTCGTGTATATCCTGATTCTGGTCATCGAGAAACTGTTCGGGTTCACCTCCACTGTGACGCTGGTGGAACTGTCGGACATCAACAACCGGCTGCTGCGGCGTCTGGCCGAGGAGGCTCCCGGGACTTTCCAGCATTCCATGCAGGTGTCGATGCTGGCGGCCGAGGCCGCGCGGTCCATCGGAGCAAACACCCAGCTGGTCCGCACCGGAGCGCTGTACCATGACATAGGCAAGCTGTACAACCCGATGTTCTTCACCGAGAACCAGCATAACATCAATCCTCACGACGGCCTCGACCCTGAGGTGAGCGCGCAGAAGATAATCTCGCACGTCACCAAGGGGATGGAACTGGCGCAGAAGGAGAAACTGCCGGCCATGATCCGCGCGTTCATCCCCGAGCACCATGGCCGCAGCGTGACCCGTTACTTCTACAACACCGCCGTGAACAACGCCGACGAGAACCATCCCGTGGACAAGAGCAAGTTCATGTATCCCGGTCCGAACCCTCAGAGCAAGGAGACGGCCATACTCATGATGGCGGACTCGGTGGAGGCCGCGTCGCGCAGCCTGAAGGATTATTCCACGCAGGCGCTGGACAACCTGGTGGACCACATAATCGACGGCCAGGTCAACGACGGTATGTTCCGGGACAGTCCCATCAGTTTCAAGGACATCGAGACAATCAAGGGAGCGTTCAAGAAGCGTCTGCAGACCATCTACCATGGCCGTGTGGCCTACCCCGAGCTGAAAAAGCCGGAGCATAAAACCGAGGCGGAGGCCCCGGCCACGAACTAAAAGCACCCGATATTACGTTCTAAAAACAGGGGGCGCCGCATTCCACGGAACCGACGGCCCGTAACCCAAGATTAAGATGACGGTATTTTTGATCATACTCAGTTGCGTGTTGTTTGCCGGGGCCATCTGGGCTTTGGCCACACGGATTGTACTTGCGCCGGCCTTGTCCTACATCGGCCTGGTGTGCCTGAGCCTCGCCACGCGCAACGGCTATCCGCTGCTGCCCGTCAACGGCACCATCCTGGCCGGCTGGTTCTGCATGACGCTGGTGGTGACGTTCACCATCTTCCTGGAGCCGCAGGCCGTGATGCGCCAGACTCGCGGAATGTGGTACATCATCGTCGGAGCGCTCGCCGGCCTGGCCGTGGGCCTGCTGGGATTCACCGTCAGTGCCGGCACCACCCTCCTCTACTCCATCATGATCCTGGCCGTGGCGGCCGGCATCTTCCTGGGTTTCCTCTTCTACACCCGCACGCCCGACGGCCGTCCCGTGGCCCCGGGTTCCGGCAATTTCTTCAAATATCTATTGGCCAAGGGATTCCCCACTGCCATCACCGTCATGCAGATCGGCGTGGTCCTGGTTCTGGTCATAGCGTTAAACTCTGTTCCAAATGTTTAGGCATACTCTCGGCATACTCTCGTTATTGGTTGCGCTGGCCGCTCCCATCTGCATGGGCGCTCCGGCCAAGTCCCGCAAGATCGTGGTCCAGAAACCGGATCTGGAAGAAATCCGCAAGACCACCCTGGACCCTCAGAGTCCTTACTATTTCCCGAAACTGATGAGGAAGTACGAGGTCAACGACACGACGATGACCAACGATGAGTTCCGGCATCTGTACCTGGGGTATATGTTCCAGGAGGATTACGACCCCTACCGTCTGTCGCCCTATGCGGGAATCACCGACGAACTGCGCAGCAAGCCCACGCATACCCGCGCCGAGATCGACACCATCACGAAATACGCGCAGCTGGCCCTGGCCGACAATCCCTTCGACCTGCGGCAGATGTCGTTCCTGATCCATGTGCTGAAGGAACGCCGCAAGGACATGCGCGCCAAGATATGGGAATACCGTCTGGAGCATCTGCTGGGTGCCATCAAGAGTACCGGCACGGGCGAGGACCAGCAGAACGCCTGGTATGTGATCTACCCTGTGCATGAGTACGACATGGTGCAGTTGCTGGGTTACGAGGCCACGGACGCGGCGTTCATCGAGCCGGGATACGATTACCTGACCGTTCGTCCCGACGAGACCGACAAGCGCAAGCGCGACAAGTCGGCGCAGGGATTCTACTTCGACGTCCGCATCCCGCAGGAGCAGTACGAACTGAAGCATCCCGAGGACAACACCGAAGAGGAGAATGCCGCCACTGTCGAGACGGCAGATGAGGTTGAAGAGGGTGACGATGAACCCGCGGAATAACATCTGGCGGGTTTTGTTGTCCCGAATTATGAATCAAAAATAGCTGTTATAATCATGTCCACCATATTGAATACGAACGGGGCCGTTCTGCAGGTTCCCGAACTGAAGGACCGCGCCGGTTTCCGGTGCGCCATATTTACCGCCGACTGGAATCCGGAGGTGACACACGCCCTGCGCGACGGCGCCATAGACACGCTGCGTCATGCGGGAGTATCGGATGCGGATATCCTGTCTTATGCAGTTCCCGGCACCGTGGAACTGGTGAATGCGGCCGCCACGGCCATGAAGCGTATTCCGGACCTGAAGGCCGTGATAATCATCGGCTGTGTGATCCGTGGCGACACCCCCCACTTCGACTACGTATGCCAGATTGTCAGCGAAGGCACGGCACGCCTGAACGCCCTGGGCGACGCGCCCGTGATCTTCGGCGTCCTGACCGTGGACACCCAGCAGCAGGCCCTGGACCGCGCCGGTGGCACCCTTGGCAACAAAGGCTCAGAAGCCGCCGTCGCCGCCATCCACATGGCCACCCTCCACGCCACCCTCCGCTCAAGCCGAGTCTGAATTGCAATCGCATTCAAAAAAGCGGGTGCAGTTCAATAATCAAATCCGAAATTCGCCACACAGTCGAACTCCGGGAATCCGGTTCCTTCCACTTTGCCGTCCTTCCATGTGGAATAGAACCTCACCGTACCCTCCGGATCGTCATTGTACCAGAATGTCGGGAAATAGCATCCCAATTCATCCTCAAACCCCTTTCCATCCTCTGTGACTTGAAATACTTTTATTTCAGACATCGGCTCAAAAGTAAACTGCAAGGTAACCGAACTGGCGTCATGAGGATACCAGTAACTGAGGTTCCCGCAATGGAAATATACGGGTTTGCCGTTGTCTTCCGCAATGACTTGTCCATTCTCAAAAAACACAAAATCTGCTATCGGACCACTCTCGATATTAACATAATCCCTTTTGACTTTACCTTTGATCCGGGCCTCAGGATATTTTTTGAAAAATCCCTTTATGTAGACTTCGTTTCCGTTCCCTTCTACAGTCAGGGTAGTTGATTCAGAAGGGTAATAATTCCAATAGCTTTCTTCGCGATAATCACTATGCCTGATCTTAGACCCCATCCCACAAAAAATGTTAACGCAGGGGCGGTGTGTTTTCGAGGAAATTT
>ERZ827108.437-NODE-437-length-70663-cov-13.806509_pt1 | contig 70663 bp, 58 predicted proteins | sample MGYA00519921_ERZ827108 | MGnify/ENA primary metagenome ERZ827108 (study PRJEB31778, sample SAMEA3449258) | human gut metagenome | biome: human gut; feature: human-associated habitat; material: faeces | place: United Kingdom | collected 2010/2012 ... | reverse complement strand
GAAAAACGCAGGACGGGCGCGCGAGCGCCCGTCCTGTTAGCTGCGAAAACGCCGATTACGGCGCGGGTGTTCGGCTAACAATGAAAATCAACCGGCTTCGCCGGCGGATTGATTCGCAAGTTCATCCGAACACTTCGATTTCGTTCTCGAACTCAGCCGGACGCGTCCGATTACCGGCAAGTTGATGGATCGCCACGGCGAGAACGCAATCCTCTACATCTCGATTGCATGCAACGCGCTTGCGTCTTCCACGGTCGCAAGCGCGGTTAGATCCTCAAAAGCCAAAAAGCCTGAACGATGAATCGTTCAGGCTTTTCCCTATATCGCCCAATTCGCCGCACCCGTGCCGGTAGCCTGCCGCCTGGCTTGCGAGCGTCAGCGCTTTGTGCGCCGCCACAGCGCATACGAGCTCCCCAGCTCGCCATGCAGCAGCTCGATGCGCACGTCGAAGGCGTCTTCGACAGCTGCGAGTACCTCGGCCTCATGTGGCGCCCCTTGCGCCAGCAACTTTCCGGCGCGCATGACGCAGACCTCGTCGGAATACTTGAGCGCCAGGTTGATGTCGTGGATCACCGCGACGACGGTCTTGCCGTGCTCCTCCTTGAGCGAGCGCATCAGCTCCATCACCTCGTAGCACGCCGACACGTCGAGAAACGAGGTCGGCTCGTCGAAGAGCACCACGGGCGCATCCTGCGCCAGGACCATGGCGATGAAGGCACGCTGACGCTGCCCGCCGGAGAGCTCGGCCACGGGGTGCTCGGCGAGCTCTGCAATCCCGCATGTCGCAAGCGCCCGGTCAACTACCTCGTAATCCGCTGCGTCCATCGTCGCGAACATCCCATGGTGCGGAAACCTCCCGCACTCCACAAGCCGCCGCACGCTCATGGGCGGTGTCGCGTGCTCCTGCGCCAGCAAGCTCAGCAGCCGTGCGCGCTCTTTGGAGGAAAGCGCGCTGGCATCGCGCCCCAGCACGCGGATGCTGCCCTCCCAGGGCTTGCAGATGCCGCTTGCCAGCTTGAGCAGCGACGACTTGCCGCAGCCGTTGGGGCCGATGATGCTCGTCACCTTGCCTTGCGCGAGCTCGAGGTCCAGCCTGCTGAACAAGGCGCGCTCGCCGTAGCCAAAGCTGACGTCGCTCAGCTGCACGCTAGCCATTGAGGCCTCCCTTCCCACGGCGCAAGATCAGGTAGACGAAGAACGGCCCGCCCAGCAGGGACAAGACGATGCCGACGGGGATCTCGTACGGGGCGAACATGGTGCGGGCGAGCAGGTCGCACAGGCACACCAGCAGCCCACCCAGCAGCGGCGCCATCGCGAGAACGCGGCGGTTGTCGTGGCCCACCAGAGCGCGGACCGCGTGCGGGACGATGAGCCCCACGAATCCGACGAGGCCCGCAAAGCTCACCGCACAACCCGCGAGCGCAGCGGCGGACACCAGCGCGGTAAGGCGCGTGCGGCGGACGTTGAGGCCCAGGGAGTGCGCCTGGTGCTCGCCCAGCGAGAGCAGGTTGAGCCGCGTGCCCTGCAACAGGCCGAGCACCAGCACCACGCAGATCGCGCAGCCGGGGACGATGACCTCGCTCAGCTTGACGCCTGACAGCCCGCCGACCAGAAAGCCCGAGGCGCCCACGTAGGCGTCCGGGTTCACGATGAGAATCGCGTTCATGCCGGCGGTGAAGATCGCCGTGAACGCCATGCCGGCGAGCACGACGGTGAGGCGTGACGAGCCCCCAAGGCCTGCCACGGCAAAGATGAGCCCTGCCACGCACAACGCGCCGAGGAAGGCCGCCACGGGAGCGAGCCCAAAGGCGTTGGGGAAGGCGCACGCCGCCAACAGCACGAAGAAACCCGAACCCGCGTTCACGCCGATGACGTTTGGGCTGGCCAGAGGGTTATCGAGTGCCGCCTGGATGAGCGCGCCCGCCTGCGCGAGCGCGGCGCCGGCCAGAAGCGCTGCGAGCACGCGCGGCAGGCGGATGTTCCAGATGACGTTTGCCGCCGTCTGCTCGGCAGGTGCGCCAAAGGCGAGGGCGAGCACGTCGGGCAGGCCGACGGAGGTCGAGCCGATGACGATACCGAGCACCGCCGCGCATCCCAGCAGCACCACTGTGGCAACCATGGCCACTGCGAATCGCCCGTCCGCCTGCAAGGCGCGCCCGCGCTTGCCGCGTGAGTTTGTCATCTGCACCTCCTTCAAGATCAGGCGCTACTTCTGCTCGCGCGGCGTCTCGTACAGGGCCTCGTACAGCTCTTCGTATGCGTCATCCCAGTTGTCATTGGGCTTGTAGAGGAACAGCTTGGGGTTGAGCGTGATGACGCGGCCCTCCTTGACGGCAGTCAGCTCCTTCCAAGCCGGGTTGGCCGTGGTCTGGTCCTTGAGCGCCTTTTGCGCAGCCTCGCTCGAGTCGCCCATGGGCAACAGGAAGATGAAGTCGGGGTCGGCCTTGACCAGGGACTCCAGGCTGTAGTCGGACAGCAGGCTCTTGTCGGCGTCGGTGATGTTGCTCGCGCCCAGCTCGGCGAGCATGGTGCCCGTCTGCGTCGAGGACGCCTGGACGCGCGTGCCGCCGGAGTACGTGGTCAGCACCGCGACGCTGCCCGCGCTCTTGCCTTCGGCCTTCTTCTTGATAGCGTCGATGTCCTCGGCAACTTCTGTACCGTTGTCCTTGTACGCCTCGGCATCGCCGGTGATGTCGCAGCAGGTCTTGAGCATGCGCAGGTAGTCGTCGAAGGTGGTGACGTTGAAGTACGCCACAGGGATGCCCGCTGCCTGCAGTGCGTCCTTGAGGTCGGTCTGGGCGACGCCGCCGCCGCGACCGGAGCTTGCGCCGGTCAAGATCACGAAGTCCGGGTTGAGCGCAATGATGGACTCCGCATTGAGGGAGGAGAAGTCGCCGACCTTCTCCGCCTTTGACTCGATGTGGTAATCGGAAAATGCGTCGCTGGACGCACCGACGAGGGTGCCGCCCGCCAGCTCCCAGATGTTCGCGAAGCTGCCCATGCCCGCGACGACGCGCTCATGCGTGCTCACGGTCACCTGGTTGCCCAAATCGTCCGTAAAGGTATAGCCGGCCTGCTGGCTCGTCGCGGCCTGCTGGCTCGTCGCGCCCTGCTGTGCGCCATCGTTGCCGGAGTTGCTGCCAGAGCAGCCGATCATCGCGCTGCCGCTTGCCGCCAGCGCCAGGGCGCACGCACACGCGCATACCTTCGTTGCAATCCTCTTCATGTGGTTCTCCTCATCTGATGTGGGCGGCCGATCATGCGGCCGTCGCATCCGTCGCATTTGCTGTCAGCCCCTGCCCCTGTCATCGCAGCGGCAGGGGCAGGGGACGGCCGTCGGGCTCTCGCCTAGGCGCCCTTGCAGCCGAGTTTCTGCCCGTAGGCGCAGTAGTCGTCCTGGGCCATGTAGTCGCCGTCGTGGTAGTACGCCGCGCGCGCCCTGCAGCCGCCGCAATGCTCCTTGTGGTCGCACTCGCCGCAGTTGCCGCCGTAAGCCTGCGTGCGCAGACGCTCGAACACGGGGCTCGTCGCCCAGATCTCGTCGAAGGGCTGCTCGCGCACGTCGCCGGCGTCCTCGGTCATGTACGCGCACGGGCGCACGATGCCCTCGCTGCCGACGACGCAGTAGGTGAGACCGGCTAGGCAGCCGCGCGTGTAGCGGGTGGGGATGCCGAGCTGGTCGGCGACGCGCGTGAACTGCGGCGCGCAGGTGGGCTTGACGTCGATGTCGACCTCTGCGGCCTTGCGCATGATGTCTTGGAGCAGCGCCTCGTTCTCCAGCACCTTGAGGCTCGTCTCCTCGATGTACTTGCCGCGCCCCACGGGGATGAGGAAGAAGATCGAGTGGTTGACCGCGCCGATGCTCTGCGCGAAGTCCGTGATGTCGCAGACCTCGTCGCGGTTCCAGTCGACCACGGTGGTGTGGATCTGGAAGTCGAGGCCCGCGCGCTTGCATGCCTCGATGCCCGCGAGGGTGTCGGCGTGGGCGCCTGCGACGCCGCGGAAGGCGTCGTGCTTTGCCGCGTCGAGGCTGTCGATGCTGATGCCCATGGAGCACGCGCCGGCTTCCTTGAGCTTTCGCGCGACCTCGTCGGTGATCAGCGTGCCGTTGCTGCCGAACACGGGGCGCAGGCCTTGAGCTGCAGCGTGCGCCACGAGCTCGAAGATGTCGTCGCGCATAAGGGGCTCGCCGCCGCTGAAGATCATGATCTTGAAGCCGGCGCGCGCAATCTGCTCGATCATCGCCTTGCCCTCGGCCGTCGTCAGCTCGCGACTGTCACACTCCGCCGCGTCCTGGTAGCAGTGCTCGCACTTGAGGTTGCACCTGTTGGTTGTCATCCACGATACGATCATCGTCTCTCCTCTCTCGTAACCGATTGAGGATGCTAACGGGCGACGTTGCGTCATGGGCAAGCGCTGCGCGAGAAAAAGTTGGCGAGTGACGGGATTTGCCGATTAAAGCGTTGAGCTGGGCGAATGGCGGGCGATGCAAAGCAGCACCCGGTCCAAGTGGGACGGGTGCCGGCACGGGATGGCTGTGGTTGTTACGGCTTGGCGCCCCTAACCGCGCAGCGCCTCGAGCGCGTCTTTGAGGAAGCTGAGCGTCCTACGCTGGATGCCCGCGTAGAAGTCGCGGTCGTACTGCTTGGGGCCTTGCGCGCGCTGGTTGGCGAGGCGCTTGAGGCCGGCGAGCGCGCCGGACATGCCGCCGAGGCGCTCGAAGCGCAAGGCGAGCTCCCGGCCGCGCTCGTCGCCGGGCTGCACGCCGTCGTGCATGGCCTCGATGGTGTCGCCCATGAGCTGGTGCCAGCGGCTGACCTCCTCGTGAGTGAGCTCCGAGACGCTGCTCTCGTCGCAGCCCTCGCCGTTGATGGCCAGCCACAGCACGTCCTCGCGGTTCTGCATGTCGCTGATGGCCTGGGCAAAGTCGCTCCAGCGCACGTGCTCGCTTGCAGCGAGCTGCTCTCGGAGGCTGTTGACGGTGCTGATGTTGCGCAGGACCTCGACGCTCTCGCGCTCGAGCTCGTGCATGCGGTGCTCGAGCGCACCGGAGAGCTCTTGGCGGTCGTCGAGCGCCTCCGCCTCCTTGATCTGCGCGAGCGAGAAGCCGAGGTACTTGAGGGTGAGGATGCGATAGAGGCGCTCCTCGTCGTCGCGGGAGTACAGGCGCTGGTTCTGCTCGCTTTTGGAGCTGGGGTGGAGCAGGCCCTTTTGGTCGTAGTACTGGATGGTGCGCACGGTCACGCCCACGCGGCGGGCAAGCTCGCCAACGGTCATCAGGTCGTCTTCATTTGCAGGCATGCCGCGCCCTTCTCGCACGTGTGATCATCGGATAATCCAACACCTCATTATCGCGCGTGACGCTACGTCACCGTCAAGCGCGCGAGCGGTGATTGCCGCCGCCTTGCTGCAATCAGATGATGCCGGCTTCGCCGGCGGGGGCAGGGGCGTCTGCCGGATGTGCCGTTTGGTCGGAGGCATCCGAAAGCGCCTTGCCCTCGGAGGAGGGCTTCCTTTCAGCAGAAGCAGCAGTCGCGTTGCGCTTCGACCCTCGCGAGGAATTGCCTGCCGCGGCGCGGCTTTCCACCGTGGTGCGATCACCTGCCGCAACGCGGTTTTCCGCCGTGCGGCCGAGCACCGCCGCGCGGTCGCGGGCGGCGGCATCCGCGCGGTAAGCTTCCCAACCCCGCTCGCTCGGATGATAGAAGCAGCCGCGCTCCAAGCCATCGGGAAGGTAGCGCTGCTCGACCCATCCTTCGGGGTAGTCGTGGGGATATTTGTAGGTTCCGTAGTTCTCGGATCCTGGGCGATGCCTATCGCGCAGGTAGTCGGGTACCTTGCGCGCAGGCCCGCGGCGAACCTCGGCGAGCGCCGCATCGATTCCCGCCTCCGCGGCGTTGCTTTTCGGAGCGAGCGCTAGGTATATCGCCGCCTGTGCCAGGTTAATGCGGCATTCCGGGTAGCCGATGACCTCGGCGGACTTGAACGCGGCTTCTGCTATGAGGAATGCTTGCGGGTCGGCGTTGCCCACGTCCTCCGACGCCTGAATCATCATGCGGCGCGCAATGAACTTCGGGTCTTCCCCACCGTCAATCATGCGCGCGAGCCAATAGAGCGCAGCATCGGGGTCGCTCCCGCGCATCGATTTAATGAACGCGGAGATGACGTCGTAGTGCATGTCTTTGTTCTTGTCATAGGCGAGCGCGCGGTGAGGCGTTGCGCGGCGCACGACATCGACGCTGATGAGAGCGGGCTTTTTGGGAGTGCCGGGCGCCACCATCTGCGAGGCGAGCTCGAGCGTGGTAAGCGAGGCGCGCCCATCGCCCCCGGCAAGCAGCACGATTGCGGAAAGGGCGTCGTCGGCAAGCGCATAGCGCCCGGCAAGCCCGCGCTCGTCGGCCAGCGCACGACGAACGAGCTGCGCGATTTCCCCATCGGTGAGCGAGTGAAGCTCAACCACGCGGGAACGGCTGATGAGTGCTGAGTTCACTTCGAAGAACGGGTTTTCCGTGGTGGCTCCCACCAGCACGAGCACGCGGTTCTCCACCGCATGGAGCAGCGCGTCTTGCTGGCTGCGGTTGAAGCGATGGATCTCGTCAACGAACAGGATGGTTCGAAGGCCCTGCATCGTCAGGCGCTTTTCCGCGGCGCTGATCTCGCGGCGCAGGTCGGACACGGTGCCGCCGATGGCGGAGACTTCCACAAAGGTGGCTTTCGTGTGCTCGGCGATGACGTGCGCGAGCGAGGTCTTCCCCGTGCCCGCAGGCCCAAAGAGGATGACCGAGCTTAAGCTGTCTCCCTCGATAGCGCTGCGCAACCAGCTGCCGGGACCGACCGCGTCGATCTGCCCCACGACCTCGTCGAGCGTGCGCGGGCGCATGCGCACCGCAAGAGGCGCCACTTCCGCGCGACGCTCGTTTTCCATTGCTGTGAATAAGGTTTCCATGGCGCGTATCATACCATGCGAACGTTTGTTTGCCCAGAGGCGAAGGAGGAGAAAAGAAATGGCCCGCCGGAAAGGGAGGTCCGGCGGGCCCAAGGAGGGGATTAGACGGTCGGGGTTAGGACCGCCTGCTGCTTTCGAAAGAAGGCAACTGCAGGATTCTCGAAGGAAGGGGGAGCCTTCTCACCTGCTACTTGCAGTATAACAACCACCCTTGAATCCCTTATGTTCGACACGTGGGCATCTTATGAATCAACCAGGGCTTTTGTTACGAGTTCGTTTCTTTGGCAGCGGCGAGGGAGCGACTTCTAAACAGCAGCGCTAGCATGTTAGCAACCAAGCAATCGCTTCCACATACCCCAGGCACCTACGGGCAGCAACAATGCAATCCAGCAGAAGGCACGAGCGGCCTTCTACTTCAACTGGGCGGACGACACCCCTTTCGTTGGCGATCTTGCCAACACGCCCAATACGCGTAAGACCTACACAAAGCGAGCACAGTGGTCAGCGAATTGACGCTTGCGCGCGACTTTCCCCTCCTCGCTCGAATTCTTCCCGAGATGATGAAAACCACCCGATTTCTGGCAGGTCTCCCCCCTCGAAAAGGTCATCCTCGCGAAAAGATGCCACTATCCCCAACCAATGCCACCGCAGACGAATCCCCCAACCAAGGCCACCGAAGGGTCGCACTGCGCGTCCAGTCGCCGGGCGTCTTCTTGCAGCTTCGCCCCCAACCAGCAAAAAAGCGCAGGTTGCCTGATCAGCCTGCGCTTTCGTTCTTGAGTTTCGCGAACGCTTTTCTTGCCTTATTTGCCCAGGGAAGCTCCCGCACCACCTCTGGCGCCGTCCGCACGTGCGAGCGCTTATTTGGGAAAGCCCGTCCACCCCGGTCAGGAAGCCCATCTCGCTCGGGAAGGTCGCCCACGCCTGCGGACGCTTGCCCACGCCCGTAGACGCACCCCACCAGGGAAGACTGTCGCCGCCCGTGAACGCTTACCCTTGCTTGCGCTCGAAGAGCACGTTGTTGGTGTGCAGCCAGCTCTCGACCGTGCCAGTGTCGAAGCCATCTTCGGGGTCGATTACGAGCGCGTACATCTCCTCCTCGCGCAGCACCTCGTCGAGCGCGTCGGTCAGCTGAATCTCGCCACCCACGCCAGGCTTCACGTCGGCCAGAAGTTCCATGACGCGCGGGCTCAGCAGGTAGCGCCCGAACACGGCCAGGTTCGACGGCGCGTCCTCGAGTGCCGGCTTCTCCACGAGCGAATCGACTTTCCACACATCATCGGAAAGTTTCTCGCCGGCGATGATCCCGAAGCGATGCACCTGGTCATCGGGCACGGGCATGACCGCGATCACGCTCGCCCCGCCGTGCTCGTCCGACACCTTCTGCATCGCGGGAAGCATCTGGTTGTCGGGCACGATCACGTCGCCTAGAAGCACGTAGAACGGCTCGCCCGCCGTCTTCTCGTGCGCGCACCAGATGGCATGCCCCAGCCCGAGCGGCTCCTCCTGGTACACGTAGCTCACGTTATAGTTGCCAACACGCTCCACCTCGTCGGCGTAAGCATCCTTGCCGCGCGCGCGCAGCGTGGAGACCAGGCCGGGATCGGGCGTGAAGTGGTCCTCAATCGCCTTCTTGGAGCGGCTGTTCACGATGACGACCTCGTCGGCCTTCGACGCCAAGCCCTCCTCCACCACGTACTGGATGACGGGGCGGTCGACCACGAGCAGCATCTCTTTCGGCTGCGCCTTCGTGGCGGGAAGGAAGCGCGTGCCCAAACCGGCAGCGGGAATAAGTGCCTTCATAGGAAACCTTTCTTCGCGAGGCAACATACAAGGAAAGCGCCCGCTCGGCGCTTTCCGGAAACTCACGGGACAGATTGTAGCACGGGGCAATTGCGCTGCCCGCGGCGCCGGCAAACGCGACCCGAAGGCCACAAAGCCCAAACGTGAACCGACCCGCTTCCCACCTCAGAGGAAGGGAACCGGGCCGGGAATTAGCCGAAACAGCTCGCCAGCGGATTACCGCCGGGCCGCTACTGGGCCACCAGCCGGCCGACTGGTTGCCAGCAAGTCGTGGCCGGGCCGTGGCCCCACCAGCCAGCTGGCCAGTGGGTTGCGGGTCTCGCCAGCCGGCAGAGTCCCTCGCCACTAGCCCGCCAGCCAGCTTCTTCTAGCCCCTCATCGCTTCGACATTCAGGATGATCTTCGCCATCTGGGCGCGGCTTGCACTGTCGTGCGGGCAAAGCGACCTGGTACCGTCGAGATTATCGACGCCCGAGATCACGCCGTTGGCAAGCGCCCATTTGATCGAGCTCATCGCGAAACTGGAAACATCGGCCCAGTCGGTGATCCCCTCCTCGCTCGGCTCGGCGTCGGCCCCGGCAATGCCGCAGCTCTTGGCATAGCGCATCATGACGACGGCAAGCTCTTCGCGCGTAATCTCGCGGTTGGGCTGCATCTCGCCCTTACCATCGACGCCCGTGAGGATGCCGTTAGCATATGCCCAGTTCATAGCCTTCGTGTAGAAGGCGCCGCTTTCCACGTCAGGGAAAGGCGTCTTGTTGACGGAGTTCGCATCTGAAGAGTTGTCGGTATCCGTCAGGGAGCCCGTTGGGCACGCGCGGTACAGAATGGTCGCAACCTGCGCACGCGTCAGGGCATCATTGGGGCCGAAGTACCCGGTCGGCGTGCCGTCGGCATTCTTGTAGCCGGTCAGGTAGCCGTACTTCGCCGCCTCGTACACGTAATCGGTATACCATTCGGAACCATTGCGCGGCACGTCAATGAACTCGGAAACGTCATAGGTCGGGCGCACGATTTCGAACGTCGCCGTCGCTTTGCCTTCGTAGCGGCCGATGCCGGCAGCGGTGATGGTCGCCGTACCCAGGGTCTCGTTGTCAACGATGGACATCACGTAGTCGACGCTCTGGACGAGCAGCGTATTGCCCAGCATGAGGTTCACCACAGGAATGACCGGCTGGCCCATGTACACGTAGCTCGCGGCAAGCCCGACGAACTTCGCTGAACTCATGTCGATCTTGCCCTCGGAGGGATCGGGCTCGACCTCGTTCGACTTCATCTTGAACGTCTTCTCGACGGTGCCACGGTAATCGCCCATGCCGGTGAGCACTACGCGACCCGTGCCGGGGGCGTCGTTGCCCTCCACGACGTAGGTATAGTCAGTGCCCTCGGTCAGCTTCACGCGGCCCTGGTAATAGGCGCGCGGCTCGATCACGATCGGCTCGCCCTCGTAGACGTAGGACGATTTCACGTTGTAAATCGCGACGTTGGCCATGTCATAGCAAATCTTGAACGACACGGGAAGGAACCCGACGTAGTCGCCGATTCCCTTGACGAGCGCCGTGGCCTCGCCCACCTTCACGTTGTGAGAATAGGTGACCGTGTAGTCTTTGCCCAACTCAAGCGTCTTCTCGCCATCGCGAATGGTCAGAAGCGGCTCAAGGGCATCGCCGGTGTACATCTGATCGGCGACGGGATCGGCCGTGCAGTTGCGGATCGACGAGGTGTTGTCGTTGTTGAAGTTCTTGACGGCGTACTCGACGGCCGCCGTAGCGTCGATCGCGCCGTGGCTTCCGCTCACAACGCCGTTGTAGTCGGGCTGGGTGCGGTCGATCGACCCCTTGACCGGCGTCGCGGTCTCGTACACCGCTGCTTTCGCCTCGTCAACCGACAGCAAGGGATCCACGCTCCAAAGAAGAGCGAAGATGCCCGCCACCAGGGGAGATGCCATCGACGTGCCGCTCAGGAAATAATAGGAGCTCTTGGAGTTGTTGTAAGTCGAGTAGATGCTCACGCCCGGCGCGGAGATATCTTTGAACTCGTTATAGTCAGACCATTCGACATTGCCGCCGTTCCGGTCGAGCGCCGTCACGGAAACGCACGCGTCGAAATCGGAAGGATACGACGCATCGGTGAGCGGGTTGCCCCGGTCGTCACCATTGCCGCCAGCCGCAACGGTGACGATGTCGTAATCGCTGGCGGCCTTGTCGATGAGCGACTCAAACAGTTTGTCGTCCTCGCCGAGCCCGTAGCCGCCGAGGCTCATGTTGATCACGTGGAGCCCCTCGACCTTGTCCTGGGACACGAGGTCGAACAGGTACTCGTACGCCTCGGCGAGCGTCGAGGTCCTGCAACCGGGATCGCTCGAGTCGTCGAAGACCTTAATGGGAAGCACGCGCGCATTGTACGAAGCGCCCGCGATGCCCTTGGCATTGTTCGCCTCCGCGGCAACGATGCCGGCAACGTGCGTTCCGTGCCCGTGAACGTCGCCGTTCGGGTTGTAGGGGCTCGTGATGGTTCCGTGCTCCGTGTGGTTGCAGGCATCCCACATGTTGTCGGTGTCGAGGTTGGCCGCAAGGTCCTCATGGTTCACGTATGCGCCCGTGTCGAGCACGGCCACGGTGACCGTGCCCTCAGCACGCGCGACGTCCCACGCGTTGAGGACGTTCGAGCCGTTGCTCGCGGAATCCTTCAAATAGTACTGGCGCGACAGGCCCTCGTCATTGGTCGTCGTCGCGAGCGGCTCGATGGCCGACTCCCCTGACGTCCCTTCCGACGCCCCAGTGGACAGGGGCTCATCGCCAGGCACGCTGTCAATCAGCTTATAGGTATAGTTCTTCTGCGCATAGCTCACGTAAGGCAGACGGGAAACCGCCTCGATTGCCTGGTCAACCGTGCGATCGGAGGAAACTTCCGCCTTCAGCACCGTACCGATTTCGCCATCCTCGATGACGACCTCGCTCGATTCGACGCCCGCCGAACGCAGCGACTGGACCGAGTCGGTCGTGAAGCTCTCGACGCTCAAGCCCGAGCGCGCGGTCTTCGCCTCGTCAAGAACGACGAGAATCTCGCCACCGCCCTCCCCCGCGGCGACTTCATCTGCGAAAGCAGTTGCCTGCGCCGGAAAAACCGGGAGCAAGCCCACCGCGAGCACTGCCGATACCGCAAGGCCCACAACGCCCTTGGCGCGCTTCGCCAACGATAATCTCATGCGTGTTCTCCTGTTCACTCATCTGAATTGTCTCGCACGGGCGAGCCCCGCCCCAAAAAGACGAAGCCCGCCCGATTTAGCTCATTGCCGCAAGAACAGATTATACGGTTCCCGTGCCCTAACTGCGGCTCTCAGCTCCTACAACTTGCTGTCGATCAGCAACTTGTATGTCGCCACCAGCACCTTCGCCGCCTCGACGCGAGCGGTCTCGTGACGGGGCGCAAATGCGCGAAGTCGTCTTCCCGAACCTATCCAGAGGCAACAACGGGCAAAGACGCCCTAGACTTCCATCTCGCGGAAGAGCGTCATGAGATCCTTTTGGGAGTGAACCCCCGCCTTCTTGTAAATGCTGTAGATATGGCTTTTCACCGTCGCTGTTCCGACGGAAAGCTCCTCGGCAATCGGGCGCGCCGTCTTGCCGGCGAGAAGCGGCACCAGTATCTCGCCCTCACGCTGGGAAAGTTTGTACTTGCCGCAAAAACGTTTGCACAGCGAATCCATTGTCGAGGAGGAACGCGCCTCTTCAGCGCTCACCGACGTGATCTCGCTCGGCACAAGCGAGATATAGGGGGATGAGGCGAATTTCGAATAGTAGGCGTTCAACTTCGCAAACAGCCTCTTTACAACAGGGCTTTCCATCACTTCGCGCTTGGCGACGAACCCGACTTCGAGATAGTACGGCTCCTTCATCGGCACGACGACCGTCCCCTGTGCGCCGCTATCGACGATATGGTGGAACGCAGGAACGACCGTGATCGCCTGCCCCTTTTGGACAACTTGATAGCGAAAAAGGCTATCCGCCGTCACCATGTAAATCGATGCCTTGCCGAACACCTTCTCGCACACGCGCTGGATGTCGCCGCCCGAAACAATGAGCGGGTACGACAGGATATCCGACTTGCTCAAAGAGGTCTTGCTCGCAAGGTCAGAGCCCGCAGGAACCATAACCTCGTCGTAGCTTTCAAGATACGGTTGGAACGCGAATCCCCTCGCGTACAATCGCTCGAGCAGCTCCGAGTTGCGCTCCGTGTCCGTGCTGAAAAGACACAGCAAGCCTAACGCAAGGGCATCTTGCTGCGCCTCATCGGCAGCAAGAAGGGAATCGGCTATCTCTTCGTTGTCGCACTGGAAGAAGCGCGCGCTGGCGAACGCTTCCTCGATGCTGTCTGTCAAAGGCGAAAAAAGCGCCGCATCGAAGGCGATGTTGTTTAGATAGAGAAGAAGGAGATCGCTCCCGCCGTTTTCCAAATCGTTCGACTGAATCCTTGCAACGCGCGCCTTCATCTCCCGTTCAAGCGAGAGAATCTCCTTGGCATCATCGAGAAGAGCCTCGCCGAAACGCGTCAGAGCCATGCCGTTAGGCTTCTTAGAGAAGAGGGTGCACCCCAGCTCCGATTCGAGGACGGAGATCGAGCGGCTCATCCCCTGCGGGGAAATGAAATCAGCGGCAGCGGCGGCCCCGATCGACCCCTTTTCCGCAACGTCAACGAAATGCTTCAAGTACGTTGTCTGCATAGCTCCCCCTCAGTAAAAACCCCAAAGGCCATCATACTATGAAAGCAAAAGCGAGCGACAAAAACGGGTCAGGGCGCAGCTCGCATTCGAACTGCGCCCTTAATCCAGATTAGGTTGAAACAACCCGGGTCAAACCAGACCGACCTGCGGGAATGCCAAGGCAGGTTGGGAAAGCCTAGCCCAGACCAAGCCAATCAAAGGTTGGGAATCGCTAGGCGAGGCCCATCAAAGCTGCCGTCGCAGGAGTGAGCGTGACCGTGATAATCACCATCACCAAGCTCGGCGCCCAACCAACTTTCACCATGTCGCCGAAGGAGAAGTACTTGCGGTTGCTGGAGTAGGACAAAAGCGGTACGCCATCGAGCGGAAGCATGAGGGCGATCGCCGACCACCAGGCCACCATCGCGCAGGTTGCGGCAATCGAGCCACCCATTCCGCCGATAATCGTCGCGAACGGCACGGCAATCAAGCCAGCGCACGCGGGACCTGCGGGGATGACGTTGTGCAGGATGCAGCCGATCACGGACAGGACGATCATGGTCACCACGAGCGGCCATGCGGTCATCGGCGCCATCACGGTGCTCACGACCCATTCCATAGCACCCGTGATGGAAAGCGCCGCCACGAGAACGTTCACGGCCATCATGAGAAGCATCATGCCCCAGGGGCTGTCTGTCAGGAAGTCGTCGAAGCGAATGGCCTCGATACCGGGGAAGAACATGAAGCCGAGGGCGATAAGGCTCACGACCGTGATGTTGATCTCAGGAATCCAGGAGCTTGCAATCCACACGACAAGCGTGATCAGCATGACAGCGATGCCGCCGACCTCATGGCGAGGAAGCTTCGGCAGCTCCTCGGCACGCCTGACGCCGGAATCAACTGCGCTTTGGGAGAGCGCTTCGGGCTTGAAGATCTTGATGAGCGCAAACCAGCCCGCAGGGATGGTGATGACTGCCAGGGGCACGCCGAATGCCATCCATTGGATGAAGCTGATGGACACGCCGAAGTTCTGCTCGATAAGCGTCATGGCGAGCACGTTGATGATACAGCCCGAAGGTGTCATGGCACCGCCGATTGCCGCCGCCCACGGAATGCCGATGGCGATGCACTTCGCGAACGCCGACTTGCCCCCGGTGGGCGTGTTGTTCGCGTCGAGCACGCCGTAGGCAATCGGAAGCATAACGGCGCACAGAGGCAGGTTGTCCATGAGCGTCGAAATCAGCGCCGTGACCACCATAAAGCCGAGCAGCACGCGGGAAGAGTTCGTGCCCGCCCACTTCAAGATCATGCCCGTAAGACGCGTCGCGATGGACGAGCGGCCCACGAAGCATGCGAACGCGAAGCAGCACAGGTAGAAGATGATCGCGTTGTTAATCGATGCCGACCACGTTTGGTCAGGCGTCAATATTCCGAGCAACGGCAGCAAGCCGACCATCGCCCAGCCGGTAATCGCGATCGGCATGACCTCGGTGACCCAGAAGATGATGGACACGAGGAAGATGACAAGAGCGAGTTTTCCCTGGCCAGAAAGGCCATCAGGCGTTGGAGCAACAGCTACCAGCCCGATAACGATCAGCCCAACAAGCACGATCAGGAAACGAACGAGAGCGCTTTTCTGCTTCATCGCGCATCGCCTCCCATCGTTTGCGAAGCCCAAGTAACCCCTTTACACATAACTATCCTCCTTGTTTAACCTATTGGTTTTAAGCCAGCGATTTCATGAACACGTCGTCGAACACGACATCGTCTGCAGTGGTATCGGCGTCGAGGGCCGCAGGCTCATAGCCCTCGGCTTCGATGCTCACCTTGCAGCGAGATTTCACCGAGCCCTCGTACTTGAAGTCACCGAACTCATCGGTCTCAAGCGCGGCAACCTGGTTGCCCGATTCGTCGACGATTTGCACCTTCGCGCCGATGAGAACCTCGTTCGCCTCGCGATCGGCGACCGTTCCGGCGATAAAACGCTCAGCAGGGCGGTTGATGTAGAGCACATGCGACCCTTTACCTTCGAGGGCCTCGGCGACCTGCGCATCATCGAGCTCGTCGGCGAAGTCTTCCACATCGCCATAACGCAGGGCGCCCGTCGCGCACGCATCGACGCAGCGCGGAGCCTCCCAGCCATCGTCGAGCAGATGCGCACAGCCCGTGCACTTTTGCGGCAGGTCGAGCGCCTCGTTGTAGTAAATCATCCCAAGTGGGCACGCATCGACCAGCTCGCGATGGCCGCGGGCCTTCTCGGGATCGATGAGGACGAGGCCGTCCTCGCGGCGATACACCGACCCGTCGGAGACGGCGTTCATGCACTCGGCGTTATCGCACATGCCGCAAAACGTCGGCGTGTAGTCAACCGAAACTACGGGCACCCGCCCGCGCTCCTTCTGGTCAACCTTGCACCAAAACTGGCCCGTCATCGGCTGCGGCGCGGCAATCGGGCGCCAGTCGTTGTCGCAATGCTCGTCTTTGCAGGCGATCTGGCAGTTGAAGCACCCGTTGCAGCGGTCCAGATCGACAATGATCGATTTCATATGGTTCACTCCCCCATCCTTTACTGAGCCACGATGTAATCGCGCACGTCAGCGCCATATTCCGGCTGGTAATTGCTGCGACCGAAAGCTTCGGGATACTTCTTGGCAAGCTCGAACACATCGACCTTCTTCACGCCTGCCAGATAACCGCTCGTAACCTCGCCGCTCGCGTTCTTCGACGTGGTGTGCGTCGGGCAGATAAGGTTGATGTCGCCGCCGCGGTCAAGGCCGCCGATCCCGGCAACGATAACGTCGCTGTTGGCGCCATGGTCCATGTACACCACGCTCTCGCGCACGCGCTCGGTCACGCGCGCGCCGCCCAAAACCTCGCCGCGCTCGTTGAACACGCTCACGACATCGCCCGACTTCACGCCAAGGCGCTCGGCGTCGCGGGGGTTCAACCACACGGGCTCGTACGCATAGCCATCAGGGCCGATAACCTTGCAGGTCTCGATTTCGCGGAACCATTCCACGTCGTCGAACTCGGCATGCACGCGCCAGCGCGGATGGTTCGACTCCACGAGGAACGGGTACTTCTTCGCGCGCTCGCTCGACAGGCGATCGTCGTGGCCATCTCCCGACTCAATCCAGTGCGCAACCGGCCCGCGCATCTTGTCGTCGGGGAAGTGCTCGGCCAGACTGGTCGAGTAAAACTCGATCTTGCCAGACGGCGTCGTCATGGGGAACATCTCGGGCGACGACGCGAAACCGGAAAGCCCCGTCATCATCCCTTCCCAATTCTCAACCGTCGGAATGAGCTGGTACTTGCGCTCTTTGAACGCCTCCCAGTCACGCTCTTCCTCGGCGATGCCGCACGCCTCATAGCCTTCGCGAATCTGGTCCTCGGTGCTCTTACCCTTGGTGAGTCGCTGCCAAAGGTTCTCGTAGCGCCCGCCGTACACTTCGAGTGCGCGAGCGACGCCCTGCACCGCTTCCCAGTCGGTCCGAGCCTCGCCAACGTGCTCGATGGCCTGCTCCTCGTAGATGACCGAGTTCCATTGCCCGCTATCGGCGTCGGTGCCGAAGTCGGACGACTCGAATTTCGTGGTGATGGGAAGCACGATATCGGCGAAGCGAGCGTCGTCTTCGAACCACGGCGCTTGCACGACGTAGCATTCCAGGTTGTCGCTGCGCAATGCGTCGTAGTACTCGTTACCACCGTTCAGGCTGGTGGAGAAGGCGGGGTTGTCCGACCAGAGCATCTTGATACCAGGCACGCCCTCGGGCGGGAACTCGAGCTTCTCGAACTGGTCGGGACGGTCGTTGGACGCGGTGCCATGTCCGTACCAGCTGAACTTCTCGCCGCGAAGCGCTTTGTGGATATGGCACTTCGCGATCTGGTGATCGGGATTCGAGCCGATTACCCACCCGTTGAAGCACGCACCCGTCGACGGGGCAACCTTCGAGGGAGGAATCGGGCTGCAAGATTGCATGCCGAAAAGCGTCCACTCGATGAACTTAATCGTCGTGCGGCCAGGGAGGCCGATTCCCTGCATGCACATGAGGTACACCTCGAGGCGCGCAGGCTCGGTCGCGAAAGCAGCGCGGATGAACGACCCGCCGTTGCAGTGGCCGATCGAGACGTTGTGGCGCGCCCAGTAGCGAGCGAGCGCCTTGATCTTGTACGCTGGAACGCCGCAGATAGGCTCTGCCCATTCGGGCGATTTCGCAACCCCGTCTTCCTTCCCCAGCACATAGTATTCGAACCAGTCGAAGCCGGTGGAATGAGTTTCGACGTATTCCTTCTCGTAGGTTCCTTCCGTCATCCACACATACGCAATGGCAAGCTGGAGCGCCGCGTCGGTGTTCGGCAGAACGGGAATCCACTTGTCGGCATGCACGACCGCCGTGTAGTTCGCATCAGGGGCGATCGCGATATGCTTCACGCCGCAATCGTCGAACCAGAAGGCAAGCTTGCTCGCCAACTGGCCACCCCAAGCCGACGTGGTCGTCTCGAGGTCGCAACCCCAGTACAGCATGGCGTCAGAGTGCTGGGCGATATCCTGCGCCGTGTTGGTCGAGAAGGTGTTCTGCCCGACCGGGTCCATTCCCCATGCGTGCTTGGCGCCCCAGTACCAGCCTTCCCAGCTGTCGGGGTTGCGCGCCTGCACGGTGTAGCCACCGCACAAGTCGAGCATCGTGGTCTGGCAGCCATGGCAGCAGTGCACCGCCTTGCTTTCCCCATGGCCGTCGGCCTGGCAGAGGATCGCGTAGGGACCGTACTCATCGTGAACGCGCTTCACCTCTGCGGCGATGAGCTTGCAAGCCTCGTCCCAGCTGATGCGAACGTACTTGCTCGCGCCGCGGTTCTGCGTGTTCCGCTCGCCTTCCGGATCCCAATCGATGCGCTTCATGGGGAACGGGATGCGGTTCTTGGAATACGTGCGGCGCTTATACACAAGCGGGAACGGCGGCGTCGGGGTCTTCATGCCCGGCTCGAATGTCTTGCCGCCCCTGCCCTCAAGAACCCAGTAGTTCAGCTCTTCTTTGGTGTAATCGTTTTCGAAGCTCATGGGGCGAATACGGACGAGCTTGCCGTCCTTCACATCCGCGGCGACCATGTTCGCACCGCCACCGCATGCCTCAAGACCAAGGTTGTGGACGACGGTTTTGTCTGAAGTCTTCATACGATTCGATACCTCCTCAATTTCCTCACTCGTTTTATCGGCAGCGTCGCTTCGTCAAGCCACGTGCCATACAGCTATGCGCATATTGCCTCGATGGACTTTTCGTTTCGGCCCGGCGCAGGGGAAGGCCGGGCCAATGTGTGGAGTTGCCTCTCCTGGAGGGATAGCAGCCTGGTGCTAGGCATGCGCTTCCGCTTCCGCAGCATCCTGAGCCGCGCGCTCGGCAACACGCACCTCATGGGTTTTGCGGTCGGATTTCACGAACACGATCACCAGAACCGCCGCAAGAAGGGCAAGCGGAGTTAGCACGAACTGGGCATTCGCCTGGTAGCCAATGGAAGTGACGATCGGCGAGACGATGTAGCCGCCAACGACCTGGGCAACGCCGGTCGCAAATGCCATGGTGGCGAGCACGAGGTCGGTCTTTTTCGGCTCGGGAACCAAGACCGGCGCGATTGCACGAGTGCCCGTCGGGACGAGAGCTCCGGTGATGCCCATAAGGATGCAGGCGATCCAGGGGCCGGTCATGTCGGCGCCGATGTACTGAATTGCCGGCGCAGCCTTGAACTGATTGAACGTCGCCGTGAAGCCCAAGAAGAACAGCGCGGCGAAGCATATCCAGCGTTCGTTTGGTTTCAGCTGGCGACTTTGCACGCCAAATGTTGATACCGATGACATGATCCCCCCTCATACAACAATCGAATCCCCTTTTGCCTTATCGCCCCTGTGCGATTCGGCTTCTTGATTGTTGCAGGGATGGGCCGGGGAATCCATAAATGAAGGTTGAGGTTCCGTCTCAACAAATGTTGCGACCTCATACTCGCAGGGCGGAATGCCATACCCGAACTGGGACGACAAGATGAGATGAATCGCCCTGTCCCTATCCCACGCGGAGACGGGACGAAGCACACGATTCCGCCCATATCCCCGTCATGCCCCAAGCCCCTGCCGCTTAGCCTCAGATAGGGCAATAAAAAAGCAGGCCGGAATTGCTTCCGACCTGCCTGAGTTCCCATGGTGGAGATGAAGGGATTCGAACCCTCGGCCCCCACGTTGCGAACGTGATGCTCTCCCAGCTGAGCTACATCCCCACGGGTTTTGCGCTCTTGGCGCGTCGATAAATAATGACGGATGTTGCACAGATTGTCAAATCAAATCCCGAGATGCTCAAATCGTCCACACAATACCGCAGCCGAAGGGGCAAGCAGGCAGCAATCATCGCCAAAAAACAAGTATGCCCCGAACGAGTCGGGGCATACCTCCTTGTACCATGCGGCTGGGTTTAGGAGAGAACTTTTTCCTCGAGAACGACTTCAGTCTTCTCGGGAATAGCGTTGGGGTTTTCGATCTCGAACGGCTCGAACAGCGGCTCGCCGTTCTGGGACAGCTCGACCATGCCCGTCAGAACATCGACATACTGGTAAGACTGACGCGCCGTGCGACCGCGCTTGCGATCGACTTCCATGATGAACAGCTGCGGATGAACCTGGGTGAGAACGCCTTCGCTTTCAACGATCTTGGAGCGCCCCATATTCGCGCGCACCTTCAGGCGTTGACCCACGAAATCATGCAGCGTGTCATGAATGGAGTCGACGATTTTTGCTTGCTGTGCTAAATCCATGCTGGCTCTTTCTCCCGCATATATAGTTATCTCGATTGCGCATTGTATCACGGACGTCAATTTTCATGCGAAATCTCGCGATAAACGGTACAAAAACCGCTATAATGGGTTAGATTCCCTTCGTAAATATGCTTTTCCCAGTGCAATGAACTCGTCAAGTGAGAGCGTCTCACCGCGTCGTTTCGCATCAATTCCGCACTCATCGAGCAAGTCGGGAATGCACCCGATGAAAGCCTTGCCGGCATTTCCCCTGCTCGCAAAATACGTCTTGAACGAATTGGAAATGGTCTTGCGGCGACTCGCGAAAGCGGCGTCAGCCATAGCGCACGTCGCCTTGAGAAGCGCGTCATCGAGCGGTTCGCCATCGGCGTCGAACACGGGCCTGCGATCAAGGCGCAAAACCGATGAGTCGACATGCGGCGGCGGGAAGAAATTGTTGGGGCTCACCAGGAATCGGCCCGCAGGCTCGGCGTACAGGCGCAGCTTCACCGTGTAGGCACCATAGTTCTTCGAGCCCGGCTCGGCGCACATGCGGTCGGCCACTTCCTTTTGGACCATCACCGTCGCGCTCTCGAGCTGGGAAAACTTCTGGAAGAAGTCGAGCACGAGCGTCGCTGCCACCGCATAGGGCAGGTTGGCCACGAACTTGTTGGGGAATGTGCGAGGGCTACCATCCGCACCATGAGTCTCAAGCCCCACCCGAGCATGGGGGGCGTGCTCCGCGCGCAGTTCCGCAGCGTAGCGAGGACTGTCTGAGCACGGAGTATGCCCCCCATGCTCGCCGTGCTCTTCGTGCCCCTCCTGAGCGCGAGGGGCACGCTCGCTCGAAACAGCACACTTCGCCAACGCAAGATGCACCTCTTCCTCAGTCAATTCGAGCGCGTCTTTCGAGATGAGGGCGAAGCGATCAGCCCACGGCTCGAGCGTGTCCTCAAGCACCGCGGGCAAATCGGCGTCGCGCTCGACCGACACCACGCGCCCCGCGCACTTCAACAGCGCAATAGTGAGCGTCCCAATTCCAGGACCCACTTCAAGCACGTCATCGGAGGCGTCAAGCTGCGCAAGCTCGACGATCTTCTGCAGAATTGCATCGTTAACCAGAAAATTCTGACCGAGCGCATGCTTCGTCGAAAGGTCATGCTCCTCCAGGACATCGCGCGTTGCCGCAGGAGTTGCCAAGGGGGAGAGCATATTAGCCACGGCCGTTACCCTTCTTCGAGTTACCTTTCTTTGCGGCGCCCTTCGCTCGCGCGCCACCCTGCTGGCCGCCTCTTTTGCCCTGAGCGCCGCCGGATTTGCGCGAGCCGCCGCCTGCATGCGACCCCTTCGGCTTGCCGCTCGCGCCCGCGGACTTCTGACCGCCACCCTGACGCGACGCGCTCTTCGCATGGGGCGCTTTCGTACCACCCGCATCGTCGAGCGAAAGCCTCGTGCGCGCACCACCGCGCGGGCCGCGCGACGATCCAAGTTCGGGCGAATCCTCTTCGCTCGAACTCGAAGGCTCTTCCATCTGGGGGAACGCTATAATCGCAGCCCCGTCACCTTCTGCACCCTGCGCGGGCGCCATAGCAGAGTCAGCAGCTGCGAAGAAGTCCTCAATCGAGCGCACCTCAGCCTCGGCCGTGATCTCGCCGTCATTGTCGATCTTCCCCACCCAGTCGAACACGGTTTCCAGACGGAACCCCGCAACAGCGAGCGCCGAGCGGACGATGGACACAAGCGCGGAAAACCCGTGCGGATCGCCGCCCTCGCCCACCACATGAAGCACGGCAGGGCGCTTTTCCTCGACGCGTGCATTCGTCCAATAGTAAGGTTGCAAACGATCAAGCAGCGCCTTCAACTGCGACGGAGGGCCCGCGAAATACACGGGGCTCACCACGGTGATCTCGTCCGCCGAATCGATGAGCTCATAGATTTCCTGCATGTCGTCGTCGATGACGCACGGGGCAAAATCGTCGTCAATCGCCTCCTCGCCGAGCTCGGCAAGCTTCGCGATGTTGTCGCGGCACGCATCGCAACCCGTGCACCCTCCCACATCAAGCGTGGAAACCGGCGCAAGCGCAAGCTCGTCATCGGGGCATTCCTCGATGCAGGTCTCAAACAGCATATTGGCCAGGTGCGCGCTTCTACCGTCCGTGCGCGGCGATCCGACGATGATAAGACGATTCAAAATTCCCCTCCCGAGCGCAGCGATATCTGTGCGCATTGTACTATGGCCGCGCGGCGCAGCGGGCTATTTCCCCAGCTGCCATGCGGTAGGCGGACGGTTCAGCATGCTCTCTGCGTTCGTGAGCACACGACGGAACAAGGCCAGGCGCTCCTCCCCCTCCGCACCGCGCACATCCGCGAGCGCGCCCTCGGTAAACACCACCATGGCGGGTTCGCACACCTCGCCGCGCAACGGCTTCGGCGCCATATACGGGGAGTCGGTCTCCACCATGAGCTGCATCTCCGGCACGCGCGCCGCAGCATCGCGGATAGCGTCGCCATTGTTGAAGGTGAGCGCGCCGCCGAACGTGACCGAGCAGCCCGCCTCGATCCACGGCTCTAGCGTGTCCCAATCGTTCGTGAAGCAATGCAGGATGCAACCCGCCTCGGGCCATCCTTCGTCGCGCATGATAGCGAGCGCGTCATCGTGCGCCTCCCGAATGTGCAGCATTACGGGCAACCCCGCCTCTTTCGCGATGCGAACCTGCGCGCGGAATGCACGCTCCTGGTCCTCGCGGGGCGAGAGATCGTAGTGATAGTCCAGCCCGATCTCGCCCAAGCACGACGTGCGCTTGTCGTGCAGCAGCGCGCGCAGGCGCTCCTCGGTTTCGGGGCCCCAGTACTTCGCGTTATGCGGGTGAAGGCCAGCTGCAATGCGCATCCGCGGCACGCGCGGAGACGGCTGGCCTCAACAGCGGGAAAAAAGCCGCTGCATGGAAAGCGCGGCCTCGTGGTTCCACTTCGAGAGGCTGTCATAGGTGGTCGTGCCGTCCTCGTAGACGTCGACCACGGTGCACATAAAGCCAACCCCATGCAGGCCCGCACGGGCGAGCGCGAGCCCGGGGTTTTTCTGATACTGCAGATGACAATGGGCATCGACCGCCAAAACGCCCAGGTCAGGCGTTTCCACGATCTTCCATTCCCCGTTCTTCTTCCGCTTGCGGAACAGGCTGTCGAAAAACTCAGGCTCGGTCGGCTCGACGGCCGCTTGCGCGCCAGCCGCCTCGCGCGTCGACGTTTCAGGTGCGGTCATGCCCATGTCACTCATCTCCAAAATCGCGAACCCGATACGCTATTCCGCGTCGAGATCGATCTCGTCCATGTTCAGGCGCGGGAACAGCGGGTCGCCCACGGTGACGGCGTTGCCGGCAGGCAGCTGACCCCACTTGGTGGCCGCTTCGATATCGGTGCAGGCAGCGATTTCGCCCAGCCCAAGACGGGAGAAGACCTCGGCCGACGTGTTCGGCATGAACGGCGCCATGTAGAGCGCGATGATGCGGATCGCCTCGAGCGAGTTGTAGATGACGGCAGCCAGGTCACCCGCCGTCTCCTCCTTCTTCGCCAGGTTCCACGGGGCGCTTTCCTCCACGTAGAGGTTCACACGGCCCGCAAGCTCCTGCACCGCAGCGGCGGCACCGGTGAAGTCGACCTGCCCCAGGCACGCATCGTACTTCGCGTAAAGCCCCTCGGCGATGGGCAGCATCGGGTTCGCCACACGCGCAGCGGCGTCAGCGGGAACTTCAGGCACCTTACCATCGAAGTACTTCTTCGTCATATTGAAAATGCGGCTGCACAGGTTTCCCCAGGTGTTCGCCAAATCGGCGTTGTACACCTGCACCATGCGCTCCATCGAGATGTTGCCGTCATGGCCGAACTGCACATCGCTCATGAAGTAGTAGCGGTACGCGTCCACGCCGAAGATCTTCACGAGGTCGGCGGGCTTCATGCCGTTGCCCTTCGACTTCGACATCTTCTCGCCCTTGGTGAGCAGGAAGCCGTGGCCGAACACGGTGTGCGTGACGGGCAGCCCCGCCGCCATGAGCATAGCCGGCCAGATCACGCAGTGAAAGCGCGTGATGTCCTTGCCGACGAAGTGATACTGCATGGGCCAGCGGGCTTCGAACTCGCCTTCGCGGCCCTCGTCGCCATAGCCGATGCCAGTGAGGTACGCAAGCAGCGCGTCAGCCCACACGTAGGCAACATGCCCCTCGTCAAACGGCATGGGCACGCCCCAGTCGAACGTGGAACGGCTGATGGAGAGGTCTTTCAGGCCGCTCTTCACGAACGAGACGATCTCGTTGCGACGGGTTTCCGGGCGGATGAAGTCGGGATGCTCGTCGTAGAACTTGAGCAGCGGCTCCTGGAACTCGGACAGCTTGAAGAACCAGTTCTCCTCGCCGCCGGCCTTCTGCACCGGGCGTTTGCAGTCGGGGCAGACGAACTCGCCGTCCTCGTTCTTCTCGAGGTCGGACTCGGCATAGTAGGTTTCCTCGTGCACGCAGTACCAGCCCTCGTAGCTGCCCTTATAGCAGTAGCCCTTGTCGTAGAGGTCCTGCCAGAACTTCTGCACGGTGCGGGCATGGCGCGGCTCGGTCGTGCGCACGAAATCGGTGTAGGTGATGTCGAGAAGATCCCATACGTCGCGGAAAGCCGGCTCCATGGAGTCGCACCATTCCTGCGGGGTCATGCCCTTCGAGGCGGCCGTGTCGGCGACCTTCTGGCCATGCTCGTCCATGCCGGTGACGAACGCCACGTCGTAGCCGTTCATGCGCTGGTAGCGCGCGACGGTGTCGGCTGCGACGGTGGTGTACGCCGTGCCCAGATGAGGTGCGGCATTCACGTAATAAATCGGTGTGGTGAACGAATAGGTTCCCTTTGACATCATGTGTTCCTTTGCATCGTGGCAGGTCAGGCGAATGGTGCCCTCGTGCCGAATTCACGTCACCCGCGCGTCGTCGGACGCTATGCGGGCAAGCAGCTATTTTATCACGCGCAAAGGAGCGCACGTGAAGTTACCCGTAGAACTTCACGTCGGGGAAGGGAGGAAGGGGGGAGGGCCTGCCGAAAATCGCGAAGACGCCTCAGGGATCACGACGCCTTTTAAGCTCAATTCAAGCTCAACTGATACAGCGCATGATCTAAAGTCGCTTGGAAAAGCTGCTCAATCCATTAAAAGTCGCTTGGAAAAGTTGCTTTTTTCACTAAAAAGTCGCTTGAAAAAGTTTATACTTCTCTAAAAAGTCGCTTGAAAAAGTTGATTCTCAGTTTAGAGAAGGCCAATGTGCTTAAAAGAAAAGTCATAGACCAACTTGTCGCCTGGAAGGCGGACGCCAATCGAAAGCCTGTTGTTCTCAAGGGCTGCAGGCAATGCGGGAAAACCTTCGCAGCGCGCACCTTCGCCGCGGAAAACTACGACAACGTTGTCTACGTTAACTTCTTCGAGAACCCTGGGGCAAAAGACATCTTCGCAGATGCCCTGGATGTCGACCGAATCATCATGATGGCATCAGCCTATCTTGGCCCCTCCGTACATTTCGTCCCAGGAAGCACGGTACTCATTCTCGACGAAATACAAGAATGCCCCCAAGCTCGAACAGCGCTTAAGTTTTTTAGTATCGACGGTCGCTACGACGTCATAGGCACGGGATCGCTGCTCGGCGTTGCCGGATACGGAGATGAGCCTGCATCCATCCCCGTCGGCTACGAAACCGCCATCGACATGCATCCGCTCGATTTCGAAGAGTTCTTGTGGGCAAATGGCGTAGTCGAGCCGATTGTGGACATGTTGCGCGAATGCCTTGAATCGGAAACGCCTGTTCCGGCAGCTCTTCACTCTCGAATGAGATCCTTGATTTTAGAATACGCCGTGGTGGGAGGAATGCCCGATGCAGTGCAGTCCTTCGTAGACAATCGCGATATGGCAAAGGTGTTACACATTCAGCGTGATATCGTACGCGCCTACGAAGACGATATGGTGAAATACGCTTCTGCTGCCGACAAACCCCTTATCAAGCAGTGTTTTCAATCCATTCCCCGCCAGCTCGCGCGCGAGAACAAGAAATTTCAATACTCGACCATAAAAAAAGGGTCAACCGCTGCGCGCTTTGCGGGCAGCCTCCAATGGATCGAAGACGCAGGGATAACTGTTCGCTGCAATAACCTGTCTATCACCGAACTACCTCTTGACGGAAACTCGGTTGAAGATCAGTTCAAGATCTACATGGCGGATACGGGGCTGTTCGTGAGCATGTTGGAAGACGGGACTCAATTCGATATCCTCAATGGAAACTTATTCGGGTACAAAGGTGCCATTTTCGAGAACCTCGTTGCCGATATCTTCTCAAAAATGGACAGGCGCCTTTATTACTTTAAGAAGGACTCAGGGCTCGAACTCGACTTTGTGATTCGCTATCGAGGCAAATGCGTACCCGTTGAGGTGAAAGCGCGAGACGGCAACGCGAAAAGCGTAAAAACCGTGCTCAAGCACCCGGAAAAATACCGTGTCGATTCAGCGATAAAACTCGCAGACTTGAACATCGGCCGCACAGGCGCGATTCTAACCCTGCCGCTCTACATGGCCTTCTTGCTCACGGAAAGATAGCCTTACCCGTAGAACTTCACGTCGGGGAAGGGGGGTTCCTGAGCGCGCTTGAACGCGTAGGAGTCCACTCGCGCGAGAAGGCCTGTCGCCTGCATGATGTCGAAGCCCAGCGCATCGCACGCGTCCTCGACCGACTGCCCCCGTTCTTGCACGGCAATCAGCAGCTTGTCGAGCGTCTCGTAGTCGATGCCCATGGAGGCCTCATCCTTCTGTCCGGGAGCGAGCTCGGCGCTCGGTGGCTTCACGAACACGTTCTCGGGAATGGGTTCGACGTCACCCGCCGCGCGCGCCTGCTCGTTGCGCCAACGGCCCACCTCGTACACATCGGTCTTGTACAAGCCGCCGAGCGGGGCAAACGCGCCCGCCGTATCGCCGTAGAGCGTGGAGTAGCCCATCGCCGCCTCGGACTTGTTGCCAGTGTTCACGAGCATCCAGCGATTCGCATTCGAAAGGGCCATGAGAATCACCATGCGGCAGCGGGCCTGCGTGTTCTCGGAAGCCAAACCCTCGAGCTTTTCCTTGTAGGACTTGCGAATGACCTGCTCGAATGCCTCAAACGGCTCGCAAATCGACACCGTATGGCTCTCGATGCCGAGGTTTTCCGCCAAGGTGAGGGCATCATCGATGGAATGACCAGTCGAGTAGGGACCGGGAAGAAGCACACCGTGCACGTTCTTGGCGCCGAACGCATCGACAGCCATGACCGCCGTCACCGACGAGTCAATGCCGCCCGAAAGACCGATGACGACTTGCGAGAAGCCGATGCCCTTCGCGTACGCCGCGAGCGCGTCGACGCACGCCTGATACTTGTCCCCAGCTTTCATAGAGCCTCCTTGCGCAACAATCCGCGTGATGCGACTAAGTATGCCAGTCCATTGTTTCAGACGCGTTGCAACCTCAAGCCTCGTAGGTTGAACTCCGCCTTCGACTCGAAAGGCCGCGGGCAGGAGTCTCGCGCGCAGTTCCGCAGCGCAGCGAGAACCGTTTGAGCACGGGCCCCTGGCCGCGGCCTCAACCTCGCGGGTTGCCCACTCGCAGGTCGAATTACGCCTTGCGGATGCGCTCGGCGAGCCAGCTCGTCCACGCCTCCAGGCCTTCGCCCGTCGTCGCGGAGAGAGGGAAGATAGGAGCCTGCGGGTTCAGTTGGTTCACGCTTTCCTCGAAGGCCTCCTGGTTGAAGTTGAACACCGGCATCGTGTCCACCTTGTTCAAGATGACGGCCTCAGAAACCTGGAAGACGCCCGGGTACTTGAGCGGCTTATCGTCGCCTTCCGGCACCGACAAAATCATGACCTTGGCGTTCTCGCCCAAATCGAAGTCCGTCGGGCACACGAGGTTGCCTACGTTCTCCACGATAATCAAATCGAGGCGCTCAAGGTCGAGCACGTCGATGGCGCGCTTGATCATGGCGCTTTCCAGATGGCATGCCCCACCGGTGTTGATCTGCACGGCGGCGATCCCCTGCGCCTTGATCTTCTCGGCGTCGACGCTGCTCGCGATATCGCCCTCGATGACGGCGATGTTGAACTCATCGCGCAGGGCGTCAATCGTGGCCAAGATGGTCGAAGTCTTGCCCGACCCCGGGCTCGCCAGAAGATCAACCACGTACACGTGGTGCTCGGCGAACCGTTCGCGCAGCTCGCGCGCGATGGCGTCGTTCTTATCGAGAATAGGCTGCTTCATATCAATCTTCATGGGAATCTCCTTCCTCATCGTCGGGCAGGTCGACTTCGATCGAATCGATCTGTAGCTCCCGCCCGCACAGAAGCTCGGTTGCGAACCCATCGCATTCCGGGCAGAACATATGGAACCTATCGTGCTCGAAGACGGCGCCGCATTCGAGGCAGCGACTCTTCGGCTTGATCATGTTAATGGCAAGCTCGGCGCCCTTCGCATACGGGTCGTCCTCGGTGAGGGCCTCCCACGCGAACACGAGCGCATCCTCGATCGCCTCGGTCATCTCGCCGATCGACAGGTTAACCTTCAGAAGACGGGTCGCGCCCGAATCGCGCGCAGCTTTCTCGGCAGCCTCGATGACGCCCGTCATGATTCCCAGTTCGTGCATGAAACCCCCATCGCGAAAGGCGTCTTCCCAGACGCGCCGTCCATCCGCCTTCTATGGTAGTAGAACGCAGATATATACGTAAGGCCACCCTAGACGAGTGGCCTTAACCGAATCAACAAAGCGAAGCGAGCTAGTCCTCCGCTTCCTCCGCGGCAAGCTCGGCGTTCTGCTTCTTAATGCGCTTCGAAAGCACGATGCGCGCCAACAGAAGCGACACCTCGTAGAGCACGATGAGCGCGGCGAACATGAGCAACATCGTGATAGGACTCGCGTCCGGAGTGATCATCGCGCAGAGCACCATGAGCACGACGTAGATGGTGCGCCACTGCCCGCGCATCTTCTTGTAGGGAATGATGTCGAAGATGACCAGGTAGAACACGACGACTGGCAGCTCAAAGGCGAAGCCAAAGCCGATTTCGAACTTGATGATGATGTCAAGGTAGGACGATGCCTGCGGAAGCACTTGCGCGCTCATGCCGTACGCCTGGTCGGTGAGCCACTGGAACGCCGGGTCCAGGATGATGAAGTAGCAGAACAGCGTGCCGAAGATGAACAGGAACACCGCGATCGCGAACGTCGGGATGAACCACTTGCGCTCCTTAGGCTTGAGCGCCGGCAGGAAGAACGCGAGGATCTGCCAGAGGATGACAGGCGAGCACGCGACGACCGATGCCCAGAAAGACAGCTTGAAACGCGTTGCGAACGCGTCGAAGGGCGTCGTGTACATGCCTTGCTGGAATCCCTCGGGGAGGAACTCCGAGATAGGCGCGAACAGGATGACCGAAAGCGTCGGCGTTGCCATATAGAACACGCAAACGGCGATAAGCAACACGACCACGATACGGACAAGGCGCATGCGCAGCTCGCCCAGATGGTCGAAAAGGGGCATTCGGGCAGGACCGATAGGCATCGCTTACTCCCCCTTCTCTTCACTTGCAGCCGCGTCAGCGGCAACCGCCTTCGCTTCCTTGCTCTCAGATGCGTTGGCATTGCCGTAGAGCTCATCGGCGGTCGGCTTCGCGTCGGCTTTGCTCGCCTCGGCGCGTGCCGCGGTCGCAGCGACCGCATCGGCAGCCGCCCGCTTTTCGGCCTCGGCCTTCTCAGCCTCCTTGCGAGCAGCACGCTCGCGGTCGTAGCGCGCTTTGCGCTCGGAGAAGCTCTCCTGCTTCGCGTCCTTCGCGGCGTTCACTGTAGACGTTGCGGCCTTCTTCACGTTTTTCGCACCCGACTCTGCGGCGTTGCCCATCTTCTCGAGCGCGTCGAGCGGGTTCTTGAACGGGTCTTCCGCGTCGGGGTCGAATATCTTCTCTTCCTTGATGACCTTGTTCATCTCATCTTGGGCGCTGCGGAACTTCGCGATGGCCTTGCCAAGCGTCTTCGCCATGGCGGGAAGCTTGTCGGGGCCGAAGATAAGGAAACCGAACAGCAGAATGAGGAAAAGCTCAAATCCACCTATGCCAAACAAAATAAACTCCTTCGGAGGAACAAACCAGAAAGGGTTGCCACGTGTACCGAACCATTATCGGGCACAGCGGCGGTCTATGGTAGCACACCGCACGTCACGCCACGATTTCCGCACGTTCCCCTCAAACGAAAAAACAGCCGGGCAGCCCCGCGGCTCGCCGCAAGACCGTCCGACTGCCACCGTTACGCCGTGAGCACGGACAGCGCGATCGTGGGAATGCCGAGCGCCAGAACTAGAATCACACACACGACCACGGTGAAGATCTTCTTCATCTTAGCCGAGCGCTCCCGTTGCGCTTGCGCGCGCGCCTCACGTTCCTTCGCCGCCTTGATGCGGTCGCTTTTCTGCTGCGCCGTCAGCTTCTGCTGCTTGTTGCCGGATTTCTTGGCCATGGGTTACAGCCTCAGCTTTCCACGGATCTCGATGACGCGGGCAATGTGCTTGGCAACCTCCACGTCGATGTGCCATTTATCCCGCTCGTAGAGCGTCTTGCCGTCGACCATCGTCATGATGACGTCGGCGGAGGTGCAGGTGTTCACCATTGCCGAGACGGGGTTTGTCGAAGGCGACTGCTGCGAGCTCGAAAGATCGACCGCGATGATGTCAGCGCGCTTGCCGATTTCAAGCGACCCGATCTCGTCGTCGAGCTTGAGCGCACGGGCGCCGCCGATGGTCGCCATCTCGAGCATCGACTCGGAATCGAGGAAGCGCCCGACGTTGACAGCGCGCTGTATAAGCATGCCAAGACGCATCTCGGAGAGCATGTCGGTCGAGTCGGTGGCGGCGGGAGAGTCGGTGCCGATGCCGACGCGCAGGCCGGCGCGCATGAACTCGTCGACGGGCGCCACGCCCATGCCAAGCTGCGCGTTGCAGCGCGGGCACACGGCGATGGCCACGTTGTACTCCTTGAGCTTCTTCACGTCTTCCTCGTCGGTGTGCACGCAGTGGACGGCAAGCACGTTGGGAGACTCGAAGGCGCCCCAGTTCAGCGCATAACGAACAGGGGAAACGCCCGTCGGGAGCCAAGGCGGAATCTCGATGAAGCCGCGACGGACCGACTCGCCGTGCACGGAGAACGACGAGGAGCCGCGCTTCACGAAGTAGTACTCCTCGCGGCTGCCGGCAAGGTGCATGGCCACGGGCAGATCGTCGCGCGTGGCGAGCTCGGAGACCCTGCCGAACACGGCGGGGTGGCACATGTAGATAGGAGCGGGCGCGATGCCGATCGAGATGCGGTCGGGGTCCACTTCCTGGGACCAATGCATGATGTCGTTTTCGGCGGCGCGCATGGCGTAGTCGATGCGGCGCTTGTCCATGACGCCCACCTCGCGATAGACCACACCGCGAAGGCCGAGCTTCTGGGCCGCCGTGCAGGCAGCGCCCGTGGTGGTGATGTCCGCCACGCAGGTGATGCCGGATGCAAGCGCGTCCAGGCCACCCAAGATGGCGGAGTCGTACCAGTCGGACACTTCCATCTTCGCGGAGAGGGCGGCGACGGAAGCGAGCCAGGTGATGTAGGGTACGTCGTGCACGATGCCCCGCATGATCGAGTTCTCCATATGAGTGCGGAGGTCGACCAGACCGGGCATGATGGCGGCCGTTCCGTAGTCGAGCACCTCTTCGTCCGGATAGCGCAGCCTGAGCATCTCGGTTTTGCCGATGTCCCGAATTCGTCCGTCTCGAACGAGAACGGCGCCCCCGACGATGGGGTCGGAGGTGACGGGCAGAACATATTGTGCGCACAACAACATAGCTTAAGCCTCACTCGCCCTTGGTTTCATTAGTCACGATATGATAACACTGGGTTCGCACATCCCCCGAATCCACACCTTGGCAATCGGCGACGGGGAGAAGGCGGGCGATTTGGCGTATACTGAAGCGTCCCGCAGACAAGCGAAAGCGTCACATCAGGAGCACGACCACCATGAGCATCGACACCGCAACGGGCAAGGAAGCGCCCGCCGAGATATCTTCCGAACGCGTGAAGGACATCTTCTCGTCAATCGCCAAGAAATACGAGCGGTTCAACGCCGTATCGAGCTTTGGCGCCTACAAGTCATGGCTCGCAGGAATGATGAGGCAAGCCCCCATCGAGCCGACCGACGACGTGCTCGACATCGCGGGAGGCACCGGGGACGTCACCTTCACGGTGGCGCGCGCGAAGCATCCGCGCCATATCCAGTGCACCGACCTGGTAAACGAGATGCTCGACGTGGCACGAGCGCACTACGCCGACGGGGCCGCATGCGGCGTGCCCGTCGATTTCGAGGTGGTCGACGCGCAGAACATCCCCTATGCGGACGCGAGCTACGACGCCCTCACCATGGCATACGGCATCCGCAACATGCCCGACCGCCCGCGCGCGCTCTCCGAGATGCTCCGCGTGCTGAAGCCGGGCGGGCATCTGGTGTGCCTGGAGTTCTCCACGCCGCCGAACGCGGTGTGGCGCGCGCTGTACAACTTCTACCTGAAGCACCTGATCCCTTTTTGGGGCGGCCTCATCACCGGGGACAAGGCAGGGTTTGTGTACCTGTCGAAGTCTATCAAGGCGTTCCCGAACCAAGAGGGCCTCGCGAAGATGATGCGCGAGGCGGGGTTTGTTGACGTCACCTGGAAGAACTACACCGGCGGCATCGCCGCGGTGCATGTGGCGAAAAAGCCCGAGTAGCGACGAGGACCCCCACAGCGTGATGCGAGGCGTAACGACGAGGACCCCGCAGTTCAATGCGGGGTCCTCGTTTCGTAATGCAAGCTCCACTGAAAGCAGCGCCTTTTAGGCTGAGCGGGCTGTCCGAGCGGCACCGCCCGCAGAGGACGGTGCGAACCGGACAGCTCGCGCAGCTTGACTTCTATTTGCCGCCGTCGAGATTGCTCTCGCTCCAGTGGTCGGAGAGCTTCTCGAGCAGGCTAATGAGCTCGGCTTTGTCGTCATCGGAGAGAACCGAGAACAGCTGCTCGTTGTACTTCGTGCGCTCGCGGGAGCAGCGGCGGGCCTCCTTCTTGCCCTCCTCGGAAAGCGAGACGATTACCGAGCGACGGTCCTTCTCGCTCGGGGTTCGCTCCACAAGACCTGCGCGATCGAGGCGAGCGATCTGCTCGGAAAGCGTCGCGGCGCGGACGTTCATGACCTCCGCAAGCTCACGCTGGCTCACCGGACCGGTTTTCAACAACGCCGACAGGGTGCCGGAACGCCCACCGGATCGGTTTCCGCGATGGACAGCGACGTGCGCACAATGATGGAACAAATCGACGAGCTGTGCATCCTTGTTCTTCGGCTTTTTACTCTGGGATGCCATGAGGTCTCCCCTCTCGTTTCGAGGCGGTGTTTTGACTTGCTCATTTGATACACTTTTTTCCTTTATGCAACAAGGTATCTAAGGTCACACTACACAGTTACCGCACAAAGTTGCGACTGGGACGAAAATGCACCAGCATCACCAGATTTTACCTGTAATCGTAAAAATATTATTGATGCATGCTTTCTCCAAATATCGTCTACTTTTGCACGGGATGAGGACACCGTTTTCACCACTTATCATTAGATTCCTCCCAGTATTGTCCCTTGCGCATCATCGCTCAGCTTGCGAATCTTCCGCACCATCTATGCAGGTCCCGAGAAATCGCTATGATGGGCACATGGGAAAACGAGCCTCGAAAAACGACGATTCGCGCGGAGGAAGCCCACGCGAACAGCTATGGTCGACCACCTTCGTCTTGGTTGTCGCCTCAACGTTGTGCTGCTTCATGGTGGGCCAAGGGCTCAACTCGAGCACGTCGGTCTATGTCGCCCTCTACGGCGGAACCGCCGCGTACGCTGGCGTTTTGGCAGCCGTGTTTTCGGGAGCGGCGGCCGTCGTGCGCCTGCTCTCGGGGCCGCTGATCGACGGGCGCGGGCGCCGCATCGTGATGCTTTTCGGGTTCGCCGTGCTCATCGTCGGGACCGTCGGCCCCCTGTTCACCCATGACGTCGCGCCCTTCGTGGTGTTCCGCATCCTGCAAGGAGCCGGCTTCTCGGCGGTGACCACCGCGTCGGCGACCGCTGCAGCCGATGCGCTTCCCGCGTCGCGTATGGGGGAAGGAATCGGCTACTACGGGCTTGGCCAGGCGCTTTCCATGTCGGTTGGACCCGCCCTCGCCCTTGCCCTCGTGTCGACCGACCCGCCTGAGAACCTCTTTGTCGGCGTGACCGCAATCGCCGTGGTCGGGCTTTCGATGATTTTCCTCTGCCGCTACGAGAAGCACCCCGAGATGCTGCCCGAGGAAGCGGTCTACCGGCGCAGGCTCGAAGAGGGGGAAGGCGAGGCCGCACGAACGGGAGCAGCCGAGACGGCTGAAACGACCACGTCAACCGCGCAGTCCAGGATGGAAGGGCAGCCGAAGCGCGAAAGCATCGCCTCCCGCATCTTCGAGAAACACGCCCTCCCAGGCACGCTGCCCATGATCGTGCTCTCCCCGGCGTTCGGGTTCGTGATCTTCTTCGTCGGCCTGTACGGCGCCTCGCTCGGCGTGGGGAACGCGGGGCTGTTCTACACCCTGTCAGCCGTGAGCATGATTCTTGTGCGCCTAAAATCGGGCGCCTTCATGGACCGCTTCGCGCCCATCGTGATCCTGCCCGTCGCACTGGCGTGCGGCCTCGTCGCGTTTGCCATGCTCGTCGCCTGTGGGACGGTTCTCGACGGCGCGCCCGTGCGCGATGCGGTGTTCAACCTGTCGGGAATCGTGTACGGCTTCTGCATCGGCATCGCGCTGCCGCTCAACCAGTCGGTGGCGGTGAAGAACACACCACCCGAGCGATGGGGAGCCGCCAACGCGCTTTTCCAGCTTGCAAACGACGTCGGCATCGGGGGCGCCTGCGTAATCTGGGGAATCGTGAACGATTGCTTCGGGTTCCCCGTCACCATCTGCTGCGCGATGTGCTGCATCGCGGCGTCGTACTTCGTCGCGCGAGCCGTTTATCCGAAGGAATAGTAGGTCACGAACAAAGACGTCCTTGCCGGAAGACGATTTCCCTCGCCCCCTGCTTCCAGCAGCACCACGCACCCCATTCCCGGCGGCAGCACCAAGCGTCCGCGCCCCGTTCGTTTCCAGCAGCAGCACTGCGCACCCTAGTAGGGATCGTCGAGGTTGACGTGCGCTTTCGCGTCAAAGTCGAACGAGAAGAACTTCTTCTGCCTGAAGCGATCGAGCGCGACGAGCGCGATCATCCCCGCATTGTCGCCGCATGCCGAAAGGGGTGGCAGCACCAGGCGCACACCCGCCTTCGAGCACATCTTCTCGTACGATGCGCGGAGCACGGGGTTCGCCGCGACGCCGCCGCCCACGCAAAGCGTGCGAGCGCCCGTCATCTCGAGAGCGCGCTTCGCCTTCGCCACCTGAACGTCGACTACCGCTGCCTCGAAGCTCGCGCAGATATCGGGCACGTTGAGCTCGCGCCCAGCCTCCCGCTCGCCGTTGATATAGGTGACGACCGCCGTCTTCAATCCCGAAAGCGAGAAGCGCAAATCGCCCGAGTGCATCATCGCGCGCGGGAAGGCGATGGCGCGCGGGTCGCCCTTCGCACCGTAGCGCGAGATCACAGGCCCGCCGGGGTATCCCAGCCCGAGCGCCTTCGCGACCTTGTCGAACGCCTCGCCCACCGCATCGTCGATGGTGGTGCCGAGCGTTTCGTAGTCGCCCCAGCCCTTCATGTGGACGAGCATGGTGTTGCCACCCGACACGAGCGACACCACGGCAGGTGGGGTGAAATCGGGACACCCGATACGATTGGCGTACAGGTGGCCCTCCAAGTGGTTCACGCCGATGAGCGGCACGTCCGCCGCCCACGCCGCGCCCTTCGCGAACGCCACGCCCACAACAAGCGCGCCGACAAGCCCCGGCGCATACGTGACGGCCACCGCGGAAAGATCGCGCCAGCGAAGCGATCTCATCCCCAAGTTTTTCGCTGCGACCTCGAGGCATTCGTCGCATACGCCGCAGATAGCCTCGATGTGCTTGCGGCTTGCGATCTCGGGGACGACGCCACCGAAGCGCGCGTGGAAGTCGATCTGGCTTGCCACCACGTCCGAGGCAAGCGCCCCTTCCCCGTCGACGATCGCCGCGGCGGTCTCGTCGCATGAAGACTCGATCGCCAAGATAAGCGGGCGCGATGCTCCCGCCGCGCCGACGGCGGTCGCCTGCACGTCGTGCGAGGCGTCGACTTGCAGCTCCATGCCCGCGACCAGCCGCGACGATTCCTCGGCAGGCTCCGCCGCACCCACGAGAGCCGCCAGATCACCCTGCATGATGAGCGCATCCTCGCGGTCGGAGTAATAGCGGGGACGCGTGCCCACGGGCGCAAGACCAAGCGCCTTGTAGAGCGCCTGCGCGCCCTCGTTGCCCGCGCGGACCTCGAGCGAAACCGTCTGCGCACCGAGGTTGCGCGCGTCGGCCGCAACATGCGCGAGCAGCTCGCGAGCGATGCCGCGGCGGCGCCACGCCGGGTCCGTTCCCACTTTCAGAATCTGCACATCGCCGTCGACCACCCAGCCGCCGGCATACCCCACAAGCGTGCCCACCTCGCCTGGTTTGCCTTCGCTCGCGTACGCCGCCCACCAGGTGCGATCGCGCCGCGGGATCTCGTCGGCCACGAGCGACTCGTTCCACGCATCGCTTCCCATGATGCGCGACTCGAGCGCCGCGACGCACCCCACATGGGAAACGTCGAGCGGCTTGTACGATACTCCCTGCTCATCGGGCGGAGCCACGAGAATAGACTGCTCGTGAAGCGTAGCATGGTGTGCAGGCGAGGTCTCCTCGTAAGCGGACGCCTTCCCCGCGAGCGAATGGACGAGCGACGGATGGGCCACCGCCTCAGCGTCTTGGACGCCCGTGCGAAGGTTCGCATCGGGAACGCCCGGCTTCGCCTCGCCCTCGCGGGCCGCACCTTCGCGAGCCGCGCGGGCTGCACGGGCACGCTCGTTTTCTTCCGCATCGGACAAGCGCGTGTACACGGGAAGCGCAAACGCCGGGTTATGTCGCGCTGCATCGAACGGGTCGCATTCCCCACTGTGCCACGCAGCCTGAAGCGCGAGGAGAAGCCCTGCGCCCGTCGGCGTCCATGTGTTCTCGGGAAGAGCCTCCCCGCATGGCGCGAACAGGTCGCGATACTTCTTCAGCGCATCCCCCGCAAGGAGAAGCCGCTGACCAGAAAGGCTCGCAACAACAAGTTCACCGGAACACGAAAGCTCCTGAGGGCGGGCGGCGTGCTCCGCGCGCAGTTCCGCAGCGCAGCGAGGACTGTTTGAGCACGGAGTATGCCGCCCGGCCTCAGAAGCGCCGGCGTCGGAAGCGTCAGGGGTCGTCGTATCGCATTCCGCAAGCTCTTCAGCGGCCAAATCCGCCTTCACGACGCGGTCGGCCTCAAGGCGATGCGCACCCGCATCGTCGACGAGATAGCGGACGGGATAGACCTCCTTGCGCATGGCGTCGGCCACCACGGCGACCTCGCCGCGTGCGCCAAATTCCCAAACGCCCCAAGCCACCGCATCGAGCGAGGACACGCCAACAAGCCCCACCTCGAGCGCGCTCGCGATGCCCTTTGCCGTCGCCATGGCGATGCGCACGCCGGTGAACGAGCCGGGGCCGCGCCCGACGCACACGCACGCAATGTCCCCACGTGCGATCCCTCTTTCGGCGAGTAGCGCATCAATACGGGGGATGAGCTGGGTGTTCGATTGGCGGCGCGCCTCGATTTCAGCATGTGCGACAAGCTCGATCGCGCGCGCTTCCTCGTGAAGCACGCCCACGCCGATGGCAATCACCTCGTTGGCAGTGTCGAAGGCGAGCACGTAGGCGGGTTCGTGGCGGAGCGCATCGACGCCAAGCGCAGCCGATGCCGGATATTTCGTTTCGCTCATAGTATGCAATGTTTCCGTTTCAGAGGGAGAATCGTTCGTGCGCATGATAGCGCACCGCGCGCGTCAGTTCAGCTTCGATGACGTTTTCACCAGATGAGAGCGTGAATCGTTCGACCACACGCACAGAAGCTGGCGCGCCCTGTCGCCGACGGAGTGAACCCGCACGACGCGGGAGCCGTCGTCGCTGACGGTAATCGAAACATCGAGATAACCGTAGGGCAGCTCCTCGGGGAACTTCTCGCCCCATTCGAGGAACGCGACGCCATCACCTTCGACGAGGTCGTAATAGCCGACGTCTTCCAACTCCGAGGCATCTTCCAGACGGTAAAGGTCGAAGTGGTAAAGCGGAACCGAGCCCGAGGAGTATTCGATCACGATGTTGAAGGTCGGGCTGACCACGTCATCGGTTATTCCCAGGCCAGCCGCGACGCCTTGGACGAACTGTGTCTTCCCCGCGCCCAAATCGCCCGAGAGCACCACGACATCGCCCTCATGGAGATACGGCGCGAGCGTCTGGCCGAGCTTCTTGGTCGCCTCGGTGGAAGTGGTTTTCCGCATGTATGAAAGTCCGTTTGCCATGCGCCCATCATACGCCCTGCGCCAGGCGAACGGAGCAACCCGACAACAAACGCATGAAAGTGCACTTCCTTGGTGCCCCCCGCCGCGCAAGAGGCAAGCACCCCATCTGCCTGAGCCGAATCGCCTTCGATGTTCCGCCATGTTGGGCGCTGCCCCAACTCGCTCAAATGGCCGCGAACAAGGGTTTTGCTCGCCCCGACGCCCGCCCGCGCCGCGATTCACGCTATAGTAAACGAAACGAATCCGCTCGTCGCAGCGCGCATGGCGCAAACACCGCAGCCCATGCGTCGCAAGCGCCCCGATTTGCGCTGCGAGAGCTCAGGCCGCCGACGCCCGGTCGCGGCGCAGCACGAGAAAGGAACACCATGTACGAACAGCGCATAGAAACCGTTCGCCACCTGCTCGGCGAGATGGGCCTCACGCAGATGATCGTGAGCGACCCGCGTTCCATCCAGTATCTCACCGGCGCTTACGTGGAACCGGGAGAGCGGTTCCTGGCACTCGTGATCACCAAGGGGAAAGCGCCCGTCCTCTTCTTGAACCGCCTGTTCACAGCTCCGAAATCACTTCCCTGCGAAGTGTTCTCGTTCGACGATGTAGACAACCCGCTTCCTGAGGTGGCAAAGCTCCTGCACGCTGAGGAGACCTGCGGCGTCGACAAGAACCTCGCCGCCCGCTTCCTCGTGCCGCTTATGGAGGCGCATGCGGCGAAGTCCTTCGCCCTGGGGTCTCCCGCCGTCGATGGCGCGCGCGCCATCAAAAGCGTCGAGGAGCAGGAGCTCATGCGCGCGGCGTCGGCGACGAACGACCAGGCCATGATACGTTTTCGTGAGCTCGTGCATGAGGGTGCGACCGAACGGGAAATCGCTGACAAGCTCGAGGGAATCTACCGCGAGCTGGGCGCTTCGGGACACTCTTTCGACCCGATCGTGAGCTTCGGCGCAAACGCGGCAGACCCGCACCATATGCCCGATGACACGAAGTTGAAAGTCGGCGACGTCGTGCTCTTCGATGTGGGATGCCGCCAGGACGAGTACTGCTCGGACATGACGCGTACCTTCTTCTGGAACGAGCCGGCCGCCAAGCAGCGCGAGGTGTACGAACTGGTGCGCCGCGCAAACGAAGCGGGCCGCGCAGCGGTACACCCCGGCGCGCGCTTCTGCGACATCGACAAGGCGGCGCGCGATGTCATCGCCGAAGCCGGATACGGCGAGTATTTCACCCATCGCTTAGGGCATCAGATCGGCCTTGACGAGCACGAGCCGGGAGACGTCTCTTCCGTTCACGACGAGGAAATCCAGGTTGGGATGTGTTTCTCCATCGAACCGGGAATCTATCTGCCAGGCGAGTTCGGCGTGCGCATCGAGGACTTGGTGTGCGTGACCGACGACGGCTGCGAGGTACTCAACAGCTACCCCCGCGACCTCACGGTGCTAGGCCCCCGATAGCTCGACGGTGCGAAGCGAATCGTGCTCGCGAGAGGCCGCCGCACGGCGGCCCTACCTCCCCGCCATCTTCTCGGCAGCATCCACCACATGTGCCATGGTGACACTCGTCGTGACGGTGCCGATACCACCGGGAACGGGAGTGATAGCGTCAACGACGGGCTCAACCTCGTCGAAGTTCACATCGCCGCACAGCGTACCGCGCGAATCGAAGTTGATGCCCACATCGAGCACCGTCTGCCCCGCACGAAAGTATTCCTTGCCGAACGCGTGCGCGCGACCGACGGCGCAGATGACGATGTCGGCCGTCCGGCACAGCTCGGGCAGGTTCTCGGTGCGCGAATGGCAGATGGTGACGCTCGCATTGCGGCGCAGGAGCATCATCGAGACGGGCTTGCCCACCACAAGGCTTCGGCCGATAACCACAACGTGCTTTCCCACCAGGGGAATCCTATAGAAGTCGAGAATCTCTACGCACGCTTGCGCCGTACAAGGAGGGAAGCCGTCGCTCGAATCGGTGAACACGGAAGCAAGCGACGCGAGCGAGATGCCGTCGATGTCCTTCTCCGGCGAAAGCATGTTGCACAGCGCCTTCTCGTCGAGAAAGCTCGGCAGGGGACGAAACATCAGGCAGCCGTGCACGGTCTTGTCGTAGTTGATGGATTGCAGCGTCGCTTGCACAGCAGCCTGCGGCGCCAGGTCGTCAAGCACGTAGGGCTTGGTGGAAAGCCCTAGGCTGGCGGCGCGCTTCTTCGCGGTGCGCTCGTAGGACAAATCGTCGGGGCGCTCCCCCATGCGCACGAGAGCAAGCGTGGGCTCGACGCCGCGCGATTTGAGCGCCTCGATGCGATTGCGCAGGTCGATCGCCATATGATCGACGACTGGTTTTCCTTTGAGAAGCGTTGCCATAATCCACCTTAACCCTTAAGGGCCCTTATTTATGAAACTTCCTTGACGACGAAATCGAACAGCTCATCGCAGCGCTCGCGCGTCGTCGACGCGATCGCCGAAGCCTCCTCGCGAACACGGAGCGCCCTTGCGAGGTCGTCCATCGAAGCCGCGTTGATATACACGTTCAAGCTTGCACCATCGACCGCCGCCCGGGCGAATGCAGCCGAAACCCCCGCGTCCGACCTGGCCATTCGGCTGCCATGGTGCGCCAGATAGTCGGCATGGTCGACCACGCGCGCCACCGTGCGCATGATATCAAGCGGCACCTCGGTCGCCCCGACAAGCGCTCGCTGGATCGCATCCTGCTTCGCCGCAAGCTCTTCCGGCGTGCCCTTCGGCATGCGGTACGCCGCGGCAAGGGGCTTAAACGCGCGCGCATCGGCATCAACAAGCTCAATCAGGCGGGAGAGAAGGTCCCCAAGCTCCTCAAGGTGATGCACGACTTCGCCCTCGACCTCGGCATATGTCTTCTTCCCCACGGTGAGATTGCCCACCATGGACGCGAGCGCCGCGGCGAGCGCGCCGACGTACGCAGACGCCCCGCCCCCGCCGGGAGCGGGGGCCGCAGACGCAAGTTCCTCAACGAAACAGGTGTCTACCATCAAAGCCTCTTCCTCGTTTCAAGCCCTCAAACTGATAGGGCAATTAGGGTACGGCAACCCACCATTGTTTCGAGCATGCAACGACTGTCGCGAGCGCTCGCGCACCACTGCACGAGCGCAGAGCTGCCGAGGCGGGTACTTCCTAAAACAGCCCCGTGATCCTTCCGGTCTCGTCGACGTCGATCTTGAAGGCGGCAGGCGATTTGCCCAGGCCTGGCATCGTCATAATGTTGCCCGTGAGAGCCACCACGAACCCGGCGCCGGCGCTCACCTTGACGTCGCGCACCGTGATGCGGAACCCGCGCGGCGCGCCAAGCTTCTTCTGGTCGTCGCTGAAGCTGTACTGGGTCTTCGCCATGCACACGGGCATATCGCCGAAGCCGAGCTTCTCCAGTTTTGCCAGCTCCTTTGCCGCCTTGGCATCGAAATCCACCCCGTCGGCGCGATAGACGCGCGTAGCGATGGCCTCGATCTTCTCGCGCAGGCTCAGGTCGCTCTCGTAGGCGAACTGGAACGTGTCGGCGCCGCGGCCGGCCTCGTCGCCCTCGTTGCACAGGCGCACGACCTCGTCTGCCAGCGCCAGGCCGCCTTCGCCGCCCTTCGCCCACACCTCGGAGAGCGCCACGTTCACGCCCAGCTCGCGGCACTTGTCCTCGACGAGCTTCAGTTCTGCCTCGGTGTCGGTCGGGAAGCGGTTGATCGCGACCACGCAGGGCAGGTTGAACACCTGGGTAATGTTCTCCACATGCTGCAGCAGGTTGGGAAGGCCCGCCTCGAGCGCCTCGAGGTTCTCCTCGTTGAGCTCGTCTTTCGCCACACCGCCGTGGTTCTTAAGCGCGCGGACCGTGGCCACCACGACCACGGCGTCGGGCTTGAGGCCTGTCAGGCGGCACTTGATGTCGAGGAACTTCTCCGCGCCCAGATCGGCACCGAAACCAGCCTCGGTGATGGCGTAGTCGCCAAGCGCCAAGGCCATCTGAGTCGCCATGATGGAGTTGCAGCCGTGCGCGATGTTGGCGAAGGGGCCGCCGTGGATGAATGCGGGCGTGCCCTCGAGCGTCTGCACGAGGTTCGGCTTGAGCGCGTCCTTGAGCAGCGCGGTCATAGCGCCCTCGGCGTGCAGATCGTGAGCGGTGACGGGCTGGTCGTCGAAGGTGTAGCCCACCACGATGCGGCCGAGGCGCTCCTTCAAATCGGTAATGCTGGTCGCCAAGCAGAAAATCGCCATGACCTCGGATGCCACGGTAATGTCGAAGCCGTCCTCGCGGGGCACGCCGTTGGCTTTGCCGCCCAGGCCGTCGACGATGTTGCGCAGCTGTCGGTCGTTCATGTCGACCACGCGCTTCCAGGTGATTTTGCGCACATCGATGCCGAGCTGGTTGCCGTTGTGAATGTGCGCGTCGAGCATAGCCGCAAGCAGATTGTTCGCAGCACCGATGGCGTGAAAATCGCCGGTAAAGTGCAGATTGATATCCTCCATAGGAACGACCTGGGCATATCCGCCGCCCGCAGCTCCGCCCTTGATGCCGAACACGGGGCCCAAGCTCGGTTCGCGCAAGGCGACCATCACGTTCTTGCCGCGCTTCGCGAGCGCATCGGCCAGGCCGACCGTCGTGGTGGTCTTACCCTCGCCCGCCGGCGTGGGGTTGATCGCCGTCACGAGCACGAGCTTGCCCGGCGTATGCTCGTTATCGCGCAGAAGGTTGTAGTCGACCTTCGCCTTGTACTTGCCGTACATCTCGAGATACTTATCGTCGATACCCGCCTTCTCGGCAATCGCGTCGATGCGCTGCGGCTGCGCAGCCTGTGCGATTTCGATATCACTTTGCATGTCGACCCTTCCCTTCAGATGTTTAATTTCCCGCCTTGGTGCATTCAGCATACACAAGGCGCAGCCCGACGAGCGTTAAGTCGGGCTGGACGGCGGTGATGGTACGCGAGTGCCCGGCGATAAGGGGCGCAAGCCCGCCCGTCGCGACGACTGGGGCGTCGTATCCGAGCTCCTCGACCACACGGCGCACAAGACCGTCGGCGCGATCAGCCTCGCCATAGACGATGCCCGCTTGCAAGGCCTCCTCGGTGTTGCGCCCGATGGCGTGATGGGGATCGATCAGGTCGATCGCAGCCAGGCGCGTGGCATGGGAGAACAGCGCCGCCGCACCCGTCTGGACACCCGGCGCGATGATGCCGCCCAAAAAGCGCCCCTGCTTATCGACTACCTCTATGTTGGTCGCCGTGCCGAAGTCGACGACAATGACAGGAGAGCCGAACAGCTCGCGCGCCGCGACGGCGTCGGCCACGCGATCCGATCCGATCTCGCGCGGGTTGGGATAGTCTGCGTCGAAAAGCGAGCCCGCCGTCTTTGCCGAGCATACAACGGCGCGAACGCCCGCCAAATCCTGCACCGCACGCGTCCAAGCTCCCGTGAGCTGGGGGACTACCGACGCGAGCGCCGCACCCGTGATGTCGCTCGCCTGGAGGTTCTCGGACTGGAGCAGCGGCAGAAGCTTCACGCGCAGCTCGTCGGCGGTATGGTCGCGGTTGGTGGCGACGCGCCACATGCGATCGAGGCTTTCCCCCTCGTAGACGCCGATTGCCGTCTGGGTGTTCCCCACATCGATGACAAGTAACATGATTTTGACAGTCTCCCTTCGCCGCACACGGCAAACGCGAATTGTCTATAGTGGTAGCTGGCATAATACTACCAGGAAAGACGCCGCAAGCACCGCCCGTGCGCGAACGGCGACGGCTGCAAGCGCCCACAACAGCAACGAGGAGGAAGGCCATGCCCGATGTGCCCGCACGCATTCTCGTAGTCGACGACGAACCCTCAATCACGGAATTCGTCGGGTACGCGCTACGCAAAGAAGGATTCTCGGTCGATGTGGTCGACAACGGCGAGGACGCCCTTTCCCGCGCGATGAAAAACGATTACGACCTGTTCGTTCTCGATATCATGCTGCCGGGAATCGACGGCTACGAGCTCTGCCGACGGCTTCGCGCGCACACCTCGTCCCCCGTGCTATTCCTCTCCGCGCGCGACACCGAGCTCGACAAGGTCGTTGGACTTGAAATCGGAGGGGACGACTACCTGTCCAAGCCCTTCGGCGTGCGCGAGCTGATTGCGCGCGTTCGCGCCCTCCTGCGCCGCAGCCAGGGCGAGGATTTCGCGAAGAACTCGAGCGCCATCACCGCAGGAGGCATCACCTTGAACGAGGATGCGCACACCGCAACCGGCGACGCGGGAGATATCGACTTGACCCCGCGAGAGTTCGAGCTGCTCGCGGCGCTGATGAAAAACGCGGGAAAAGTCGTTTCCCGCGAGGACCTGCTGCGCGATGCGTGGGGCTGGGAATACCTCACGGAAACGAAAACGGTCGATACGCACATCAAGCGGTTGCGTGATAAGATTTCGAGCGCCGGATACGATTCCGGCCTCGTGGAAACGGTTCGCGGCTACGGATACAGGTTCAAGAAATAAAGCAACTGCAGACATATTTCGCGCTTCTAGCAACGCTGTTCGCCATCCTCGCGGCCGTCTTCGCAATCGCGGTGTCGCATTTCGCGTTCGGACTTCGGCCCTTGGCGTTCTTCCTTTTGGTGCCAGTCGCCGTATTCACGTTCGCCTTTAGCCTGCTCATTGGGCATTTCCTCTCCGAGCCGCTCACCCGCTTGGCGGCGCGCCTTCGCGACTTCCGCACCGGCGACCCCGCGCCGACGACCATTCCCATCGATGGGCGCATCGAGGAGGTCGATCGGCTTACGGTGAGCTTGAACAGGCTTTCCGAGACTATCCGAACGCAGCAGGAAAGCCTCGCCTCTCGCGAAAGCCGCGAGAGCACGTTTGTGAGCGACGTGGCACATGAGCTGCGCACCCCGCTCACCGCGATTCGGGGGAACGCCGAGATGCTGTCGGATCCCGACCTGCCACCCGCAATGCGCGAGAAGTTCACGGGCATCATCGTGGAGGAGAGCCGCCGCCTTTCGAACCTGGTGAACGACCTGCTTGCATTGCAGCGGCTGGAAAGCGGAAACATCGCAACCGAGTTCTCGCGCGTCGATTTGGGACAGGTGGCACGCGAAGTGGTGGATTCCCTTTCGCCGCTTTTGCGTGAAAGGGAGGCAAATTGCCAGGTCATAGGCGAGGCGCCCGACGTGCTCGGCAACCGCGACCGGTTAAAACAGGTCGTGTTCAACTTGGTGGAGAATGCGAGCCGCTTCATCGAGCCAGGCGGGCATATCACCGTCGAGCTCATGGGAGCACGGGGGAATTCCGTCCTCTCCGTGCGCGACGACGGCTGCGGCTTGGGCGATGCTGACCCGAAGCTTCTGTTCGATCGGTTCTATCGAGGCGACCCGTCACGCAACCGCGGCACGGGAGGCACGGGACTCGGGCTTGCCATCGTGAAGTCCGTCGTCGATGCGCACGACGGCACGGTCGAGGCATTTAACCTGCCCGACGGAGGTGCCTGCTTCCTCGTGGCCATCCCCTCGATTGCGTAAGAGCGCAGCGCAAGTTGACTGCGCTTCGGGCCACGCCCTCGAACCTAGCCCGCAAAACAGCTGAGCCTCGGCTTGCTTACACCTCGTAGAGCACGGCGCCGCTGGTAAGCCCGCCGCCGAAGGCCACGAGAATCACCTTGTCGCCCTTCTGGATGCGCCCCGATTCGTACGCGTCGGAAAGCGCCATCGGCACGCAGGCGGAAGAAGCGTTTCCGCGCTCGCCAATGGAAACCTGGAAGCGGTCGAGCGAAAGCCCGCAACGCTTGGCAGCGTATTTGATGATGCGCTCGTTTGCCTGGTGAGGCACGATAAGCTTCACGTCGTCGATGTCCACGTCGGCGCGCTTGCACACCTCGTCGATGGCGTTGCCCATCGCACTGGCGGCGAACTTGAAGATAGTCTGCCCGTGCATGAAAAGGGACTGACGCGGACGACCGGCGGCGACGGCCTCAGTCACGCCAAGTTCCTCGTCGATGCGCGCGTTGCCCGGGTCGCCCGCAACGGCAGCTTCCTTCGAAACGCCGTTCGCATCGAAAGGCTGAGGCGAGTCGAACGCGGAGGGGCAGGTGAGCGCATTGGTGTCGTCATCGTCGTTCTTCATGTAGGTGGCGAGCACGCCCGCGCGGCCCTCGTCCCATTCGACCACGGCAGCCCCACCGCCATCGCCGAAGAGCACGCAGGTCGTGCGGTCCTCCCAGTTGGTGATGCGCGTCAGGCGCTCGGAACCGATCACAAGCGCACGGCGAACCTTGTTGCGACGGCCAGCGCCCGCGACGCCCACCGCGCTTGCCGCCATCATAGATTCCGCCACGCTCATCGCATAGATGAAACCCGAGCACGCCGCGTTCACATCGAAAGCCACGGCGTTCACCAGGCCCAGGCGACGACGGACGAGCGCCGCGCACGAGGGCACGAGCACATCGGGCGTGCACGTGGAATACACCACAAGGTCGATGGACTCAGGTTCAATAGGAGCCTCGCAATAGCCGCCCTCGACAAGGCCCATTGCCTGACGCGCGGCGGCTTCAGCCAAATCGACGTTCGTTTCCCCAACGGCGATGCGACGGGACTTGATGCCCGTGCGCGTGGTGATCCACTCGTCGCTCGTGTCGACAAGCTGGGTAAGGTCGTCGTTCGCGACGGCGAGCGCGGGAAGGGATTTCCCGCAACCGATGATTGCGCAGCCCACTAGTCACTCCCTCATAGAAAGCGCAGGCGAAAATCGCCTGCGCATGATGGTCGCTTGTTTCCAAGCGATTATAGCACGCACCCCAAATGTGCGTAGAATGGGTATTTATCGAACCGCGGCCTTCACAGCGCGAGCACACGCGACAGCGGCGAGAATCTTCAGCACGTCGACCACCACGAAGGGCGCCACGCCGGCAAGGAACGCGGCCTCAGGCGAGATGCCCATGACAAGCATCAGCTGCAGCCAGCCGCAGAAGTACGCGATCGCGGTGAACACAAGGCCCGCGACGATTTCGGCAGCGGCGTTCTTCAGGAACGCAACGAAACCGCGCTGGTCGGAGGCGTTTGCCTTGTCGGCTGCACCCATGCGGCGGCGCAGCACGTAGAGCAGCCCCACGGCAGCGGCGACGCCGAAGATATAGCCCCACAGAAAGCCGCCGGTCGGACCCATGAGCTTGGCGATTCCGCCGCTCATGCCCGAGAACACCGGCAGGCCGATGGCGCCGAGCGCGAGGTACAGCACGATGGCGGCGATGCACTCCTTTGGGGAGAGCATCACGATGGCGAAGGTGATGGCGAACATCTGCAGCGTGAAAGGTACCGGTCCGAGCGGCACGGTAACCCAGGCGGACACTGCCATGATGGCAACAGCCAAGCCGACGAATGCGATCGAGCGGGTGCGCGACGCCGAGGCGGCGCCTTTTTTGACTTGCTCCACTTTCTGTACCTCTTTCGGGTCAGACGACAATAACGTTGAAACTCTAGCAGTTGACTTCGAATTCCATCGTTTGAACGCGGAATTCCATAAGAAAGTTAGCTTGCGCGCGCAAGCCGTGGCGCGACTCCCCCGCAGTTTGCGCGTTCCCCGCGCCCCTCAGGACCTCGCAGTTCCCACAGCAGCAAGCGACATGCAGCACCCAAGCACGCGCGACAGCTTAGTACTTCGAGGTGATCTTCCCGCTCTCGACGTCCTTCAAGCGACGCATCTCGATTGCAATGAAGATGGCGACCGTGAAGATGGCGAGGAAGTCCGCCACCGGCGTCGCGATATAGAGGGCGTCCAAGCCCGTGAACTGCGAGAACCAACCAGGAAGCACTTCAGGCAGCCAGAACATGAGCGGCAAGAGGAACAGCACCTGACGCGTGAGCGAGAGGATCGTCGACTTCATCGGCTGGCCAGTCGCCTGGAAGTAGTTCGAGCCCACAATCTGGAAGCCCACGAAAGGAAGCATGAGCAGCTGGACCTTCAGCGCAAAGATGGTGAACTCGGCGAGCGACGCGTTCGTGATGCCGAACAGGCCCACGATCTGGTTCGGGAACAGGTGCACGAGCGCCCACATGATGACGGCAAGCGAGGTGGCGAACGCCACGCCCAGCCAGAGCGTCTTGCGCACGCGAGCGATGTTCTTCGCGCCGTAGTTGAAGCCAAGCAGCGGCTGGATAGCAATCGAGACGCCGACGAGCGGCATCACCGTGAACATGGCGATGCGCTGCACGACGCCAATGGAGGCGAGCGCGCCCTCGGCGCCGATAGCGCTCGCACTGCCGTACTTCACCAGTAGGAAGTTCACAGCGAAGTTCACGACCGCGGCACCTACCTGCACGGCAAAGCTCGCAAGGCCGAGGGAGAGGATGGAGCGGATGATCTTCGCGTGGGGACGCATGCAGTGCAGATGAAGCTTGAGCGGTGCGCCCTTCGTGAAGATGAAGAACCACAACACAGAGACGCACGATGCAGCTTGGCCGATCAGCGTAGCGTAGGCAGAGCCCGCGACGCCCCAGCCGAGCTTCAAAACGAAGATATAATTGAAGATGGTGCACACCACCGCGCCGATAACCATGGTCAGAAGCGCGCGGTTGGGAGCACCCGCCGTGCGGATGAAGTTGTTCACGCCCATGCCGATCATCTGCAGAACGAAGCCGAAGCTTAGAATCTGGATGAACGTCGCGGCATACGGGCGCACCTCGTCGGTCGCGCTCGAGAACGTGAGGAACGCGTCAAGCAGCGGTGGGTATGCCGCGATGGCGGCGATGACGATCCAGAGCACGATGCCGAGCGTCACCGTGTTACCGAGGCTGATCTCGGCATCGTTTTTACGTCCTTCGCCCAAACGCAGCGCCGCAAGCGCATTGCCGCCATTGCCGACGAGCATTGCAAGCGCCATGAACACAATCATGAGCGGACCCGCAACCGTTGCCGCCGACAGGCCGATTTCCCCCATCGCCTGCCCGAGGAAGATAGAATCGATCAGGTTGTACGCCGCATTCACCAGCATGCCCAGGATAGCGGGAATAGCGAACTCGGTGATGAGCCGCGGAAGGGACGCCGTGCCCATGCGGGTAACACGATCGTTGCCCTGCGACTTACGCGCAGGGGCTCCATTAGGAGAAGAGGGGGTGCCCGCCGAGGCTTCGGGGTTCGATTTCAAGGATTGGCCACGTTGTTCTTCTTGTGCCGTCATATGCATACCTCATGCTTCAATCGTCTCATTTGCCATTTTTCGGAAACATATAATTGTATGCATATCAGCGCACAAGAAGGAACAGTTTATCACGCCCACCGCGCGAAAGCGACGGCAAGCGGAAGGCGAAATGGGAAGGCTGAGAACCCGAAGCAGGCCGCTCATGCTGCGGATTGCGTCGCCGGCCACGCATGCTGCGACGTACGCCGCGACCACGCCCAGCACGGCGTGCACCGTGGCGCTTGAGCTCGCTAAAGCAGGTGCACCTCGCCCGAAGCGACAGCTTTCGCCTCGCCGTCTTCCAGTCGGAGGATCAGCCGCCCGGACGCATCGACTCCGCGCACCGTACCCTCGCAAACGACTTCTCCCAGCTGATTGGCCATACGAACGAAACGCCCCTCGAGCATCGAATGCTCGGCGAACTCGCCCGAAAGCACCGCGAACCCACCGTCGCACCAGCGGCGATACAGAGGCTCGAACTCGTGGAGAACCGCATCGCCCACAGAGTTGATCGCAGCTTCGCGCTCGCAGGTGAACCCGAAGCCAAGGTCGGCCAGGTAAGCCGGCGCGTTCTTTCCGCCAACCTCCATCGCGTCCTCGGGCGGCTCGACGTTCACACCGATCCCCACGCATATCCCACCCGCATGGACCTCCGAGGAGATACCAGCGAGCTTGGAGTAGAGGCTCTTGATGCTTGGGGCGTTTGTCTGCGAAAACGTCCCACCAACCAGCACGACGTCGTTCGGCCACTTGATGCAGATGCGACGCGCCTGGTCGTCCACAACAAGGCTCGCCAGCGCGCGGCGCACCGCGATCGCGACGACGAGCGCCAACGTGGGAAGCTCGCGCATCTCGACCTCGGGGCGCAAAAGAATCGACTCGTACATGCCGCCACGGGGGCTCTTCCATGCACGGCCCTGTCGCCCATAGCCGCCAGTTTGACGATATGCCCTGATGGCAAGCCCTTCCGGTTCGCCATCCTCGATCGCACGTTTAATCACCTCGTTGGTGGAGTCCACTGATTCGAGCACCTGCAAGCGAAACACTGCACCGCTTCCTTTCCCGCGTCATCTTCCTCACGCATTATGCCCGAAAACGACGGGCTGCGCAGCTTGCTCGCGTATAATGGCAGCCATGGAAAACCACAGCGAAATACTCTACGAGCTTTTGAACATGGGCGAGGCCATGCTGCTTGCTGGCGCCGAAGTGAGCCGCGTGGAAAGCACGCTTTCCAGCGTCGGACGAGCCTACGGGGCATGCGCCATGAACGTGTTCGCCATCACGGCGACGCTCGTGGTCACGATGGACTTTCCCGACGGCGAGCGGCTCACGCAAACGCGGCGCATCATCGCGCCGGGACCGACGGACTACCGCGTCGTCGCCGCCTTCCACAAGCTTGGAAAACAATGTTGCAAGAAAACCCCGAGCGTCGATGAGCTCGCCAGGGCCATAAAGCGCTGCATCGACCAACCCCCCGATCGCATGACGTTCTACTTGGGAAGCATCTTTGCCGCAGCAGGCTTCACCGTATTCTTCGGCGGCACGGCGGTCGACGCCATCTTCGCCGCGGTGTTCGCCGTGCTCATCTGTCTCTTGCAGGAGAAGTTCGCGCCGCGCTGTCCCAACATGCTCATGTTCAACCTGCTGTGCTCGTTTCTCGCCGGCGTGGGAACGTGCGCAACCGTTGCGTTCGTCGAGGCCATTGCGGCGGGAATTCTCGGCGCGGATATCAGCAGCACGAACGCGCTTCAGGGCGCCAACCCGCTCATCCACCTGGACAAGATCCTCATCGGCGAGGTCATGCTGCTCATCCCCGGCATCTTCATGACGAACGCCATCCACGACATGCTCGTCGGCGACACCGTGGCCGGCACCATGCGCTTCGTGGAGACGATGCTGTGGGCGGTGGCGCTGGCGGGCGGGTTCATGACCGCAATATTCCTGTTCGACGCAAGTCACAACGTCGGCCCCGGGTTCGAGCTCAACTGGATGGGTGTTACCGCCCAGCTCATAGCGGCGTTCTTCGGCGCAGCGGGTTTCGCGATGATCTTTCACCTGCCCCGCAAGTACCTCGCTGCCGCATCGATCGGCGGCATCCTCAGCTGGGCGATCTATCTGGCCGTCGGATGCGCGTCGAACAGCGTGTTCTTCCCCGCACTCGTCGCGAGCGCCTTTTCCGCGCTCTATTCCGAAGCCCTCGCACAGTGGCGTAACATTCCCTCACTACTGTTCGTGATTCCCTCCGTTATCCCGCTCATCCCCGGCGCCCCGCTGTACTACACGATGAGCTTTGCCGTAGCGGCTGATTGGACGCAAGTAGCGGCTTATGCAATGAGAACGGGCCAATTCGCCCTGGGAATCGCCGTCGGCATGTGTGTGACTTGGCTGTTCGCAAGCCTCCTGAAGCCGCGAACGCGGTAGCGGAAGCAGAGCGAGCCCTTAGCTTATCGTTGTCGTGGCAACGATTTTCTCGTAGATGCCCTTGTTCGCATCGTATTCCGACGTGGGAAGCACGACGGACACATACCCGGCAATCGCGCCTTCCTTCGCAAGGTAGTACGTCACCGTCGTCGTTTTGCCGCTCGCAGTCTTCACGCAGAGCACATCTGCGCCGTTCACCGTGGTCTTTTCAGGGTTTTCCCAATCCACGTTTTTCAGAGATTCGTACATCTCCGGCTGCGTTTCCTTCATCTTCTCAAGGCGCTCGGGCGCAGCTTCGACCCAATCCTTAAGCCCGTCAAGGCCAACGTTTTCCGAGTCATCAGCACTCACGACGGTGATCATGATCGAACCGCTCTTGTTAAGGAGAAGCGCCGAGGCGGTGTCGGACACGCCGTCTGGGAAGTCGCCCGCATGCTGCTCGGCGTCGTACTTCTTGGAAACCTCGAACTCGTTGGGGTACTCCATCGACAGCTTGTCGACCGTAACGGTGTTGGGGTAGTCCTCGCTTTTGACCAGGCCACTCCCCGATTCACTTGTCGCCTGCTGCGAACACCCAGCAAGCCCGCACACGCATACAAGAGCAAATGCCACCGCTAGAACAAACGCTTTGGCTAGCCCGAATCTTGCCTTCAAGCATTTCATAATGCGCTCCTTTCAAAGCATGATAGGTGTATCGTTCGTCGTTCCAACCAGCTCGGTCAGCCTAGCTTTTCCCGAAAGAAAGCAATCATAAGCTCGACTGTTTCAGGAGGGCAACCGACCTTGCAAACAAGAAAGACCGGAATAGCAAACGAATCTCTATCCTGTAAATCAACCTCACAGATACCTGCTACGTCCTTGGGTATCGATCCGCCTTTTCGAATAAACACCACGCCCCCATTTCTCAGAAAAGAAAGAAAGCCGTTAAGCGTAGGCTCTACAAACATCCGATATCGCCAGACGAAAACTGCGGCCCTCGGAAGCCTCCGCGAAAAAGACCGCCGGAAATCTTCTTAGTTGCTCGAGCTCAAACAGAATATGTCGCGCCCTTTTCTCGAACTCCCTAGCAAAGGGGGTCGCCTCGATGCTCCTTCCCGTTCGCTCGAAAAGCTTAGCTCCCAGCTCTCTCTCAAGATCGGACACGGCTTTTGAAAGCGCTTGCGGCGAAGCGTGTCTTGCTTTTGCCGCAAGCGCAAAACTACTGAAGCGAATTACCTCGACTACATGCTCAAGTTGACCGATATTCACTGAGAGTTCCCTTCCTCTCATGTACGAATATCAACCATCATACAGCATGATCAGGATGGCGAATAATTAGAATCTCACAAACGAATACTCACCCACAACAGCACCTTCGACGGAATAGACTGGGACAGAGACTTTCATGTTCTCCTTAGCAATGTTCAATATATCCTCAAAGGCCGCATCTGAAATTGTAAGATTATTGGCGAATCCCGAATGTGACAGCGAGCTTAGACGCGCTTCGGTAACCTCGCCCTCGTCCAATGCCTCGGCCAATAATGCGCTGGTGTCGCGTTCCATCTTCGACTTGGCGCTTTCCGTTCCACCTTCGTAACGAACATCGATAATGCACTGATAAGCCGCCGCGTCGCTCAACGCATCACGGCGTGGCCGACGCGTTGGGCTTCGGGGACGCTCGCGACGAGCGTGCCGTCGGCGAGAACGTGGTTGGGGGAAATCTCGAGCAGGGGCTTCACCACGAAGTCGCGCTCGCAGATGCGCGGATGCGGCAGCGTGAGCACGTCGTTGTCCACCACGTAGAGCTGGTAGTCCAAGATGTCGACATCGCACGTACGCGGGCCGTTCTCGATTTCGCGCACGCGGCCCAGGCTGTTCTCGATCGCGTGCAGATACTCCAGCAGCTCCTTCGGCGCCACGCCCGTGCGCATGAGCACGACGGCGTTCACGAACGGCTCCTGATCAAGATAGTACGCAGGCTCGCTTTCGTAGTAGCTCGACACGTCGACGATCTGCGAGTCGGGAATCATGCACAGCTGGCCGATTGCGTGCTCGATCTGGGCGATCTTGCCCTCGCGCTCCTCGCCAGGCTCCGCCACGAGCGCCACGTTGCAGCCCAAGCCCAGGTAGCAATACGGGCGCAAATCCTTCAACGCCTTTACAGTTTCCTCCACGTTATGGGCGCGCACCACACCTGCGCCCAGCTCGCACGCCATGAGCGCCTCGGCCGCCGACGCGCGATCGCGATCGTGAGGGTCCTCGATTCCGTAGGCCTTGCCGATGTAGCTCTTGCGCGAGACCGCGACCATCGAAGGGTAGCCCAGACGCGCGATCTCGTGGAAGTTGCGCATGAGTTCCATCGTCTGCGAGGCGGTCTTGCCGAACCCAGGGCCCGGGTCGAGGCAGATGCGGTCGTGCGCAATGCCCGCCGCTTCCAGTACTGCCGCGCGTTTTGCCAGGTAATCGCGCACTTCAACGACGACATCATCATAGACGGGATCGTCTTGCATGGTGCGCGGCTCGCCCTTCATGTGCATGACGACGAGGCCCGCATCGCAAGAACGCGCGACCTCGACCATCGCTGGGTCGCGAAAACCCGACACATCGTTGATGATGGCGGCGCCCGCCTCCACACAGGCGCGCGCGACCTCGGCGTGGCGCGTGTCGATACTCACGCAGATGCCCGCCTGGGCGAGCTCGCGGACAACCTCGACCGTGCGCGAGAGTTCTTCTGCGACCGACACCTCGGCGGAGCCGGGACGCGTGGACTCGCCACCCACGTCAATGACCTTCGCACCCTGCTCAATCATGCTCTTCGCGTGCGCAATCGCAGCGTCGTGCGTGTTGTGCTCTCCCCCGTCGGAGAACGAATCGGGCGTGACATTCAAGATGCCCATCACGATGGGCATCTTGACGTCGAAGCTATACGAGGCACATTGCCAATTCACGTATGCGCTCCTTAGTGTTTGCTATCCTTGTCGTCTTTACCCTTGTCGGCATGGTCGCCATGAGCGATGTCGCGGAAACCAGCCTCAAGGTCGTTCAAGATCCCATGGGGCGTGAACGCGTCGGTATGTTTCGCCTCCACGTTGGTCGGTGCACCGTCGGGACCGTCCACATCGCCGCCGCCCATCGCGTCAGCATTCCAATTCGGGTCGGCAAGCTTGGCGTCACGCGCGCGGGCCTCGGCCTCTTCGCGATCCTTCTTCGCGATGATCTCGTCCTCGTGCTCGAGATACTCGCTCCAGCGGTTGTCGAGAAGCGCCTGGCATGCAGCACCATCGACCGTCTCGCGCTCCAAAAGGACGCTCGCCATGAGGTCCATCTGATCACGATGCGAGCTCAGGATCTCGTAGGCGCGGTCGTGCGCCCCCTTCATGATGCGTGCAACCTCGTCGTCGATGCGGCGCGCCGTCTCCTCGGAGTAATCCTGCGTGTTGCCGTAGTCGCGACCGAGGAATACCTCGTGGTTGGGCTGGCCAAACACCTGCGTGCCGAGCGCTGCAGACATGCCGTACTGCGTCACCATCGCGCGCGCCATCTTCGTCGCACGCTCGAGGTCGTTGCTCGCGCCCGTGGTTACGTCGTCGCAGAAGATTTCCTCCGCCACACGGCCGCCCATGAAGACCGCCAGCTCGTCGAGCATCTCGCCCACGGTGTTCAACACCTTGTCCTCCTTAGGGATGGACAGGGTGTAGCCGAGCGCGCGACCACGGGAGATGATCGAAATCTTGTGCACCGGGTCGGCATGCGGAAGCAGGTGACCCACGAGGGCATGGCCGCTCTCGTGGTAGGCAATGGTGTGCTTGGTGGCCTCATCCATCACGCGGCCCTTGCGCTCGGGGCCGGCGATGACGCGCTCCATCGACTCGTTCACTTCGCGCATCGTGATGATCTTCTTGCCGCGGCGCGCGGTCAGAAGCGCGCTCTCGTTCATGAGGTTCATCAGGTCAGCACCCGTGAAACCAGGCGTGAGCTGGGCAATTCTCTTCAGGTCGACGTCGGAGCCGATCGGCTTGTCCTTCGCGTGGACCTGCAGGATGCGCTCGCGGCCGCGCACGTCGGGGGCGTCGACCACGATCTGGCGGTCGAAACGGCCGGGGCGAAGGAGCGCTGGGTCCAAAATGTCGGCGCGGTTGGTCGCCGCGATCAGGATGACGGACTCGTTCGACTCGAAGCCGTCCATCTCGACGAGCAGCTGGTTGAGCGTCTGCTCGCGCTCGTCATGACCGCCGCCCAAGCCAGCGCCGCGCTGGCGACCAACAGCATCGATCTCGTCAATGAAGATGATGGAAGGGGCCGCGTCCTTCGCCTGCTGGAACAGGTCGCGCACGCGGGAGGCGCCCACGCCGACGAACATCTCGACGAAGTCGGAGCCGGAAATGCTGAAGAAGGGCACGCCGGCTTCGCCCGCAACGGCGCGCGCGAGCAGCGTCTTGCCCGTGCCCGGAGGGCCGACGAGCAGGCAACCGCGCGGCACCTTCGCGCCCATGGACTGGTACTTCGCGGGGTTCGACAGGAAGTCCTTGATTTCCTGCATCTCCTCGACGGCCTCATCGACGCCGGCGACATCGGAGAACTTCACGTCGGGGCGCTCCTCGGCGTTCTTCTTCGTCTTCGCCTTGCCAAAGCTCATCTGCGAGTTGTTCGCCTTCTGCATCTGATTGAAGAAGAAGAACAGAAGCGCGCCGATAAGCAAGATGGGAAGTAGGGTACTCAGGATGCCGAGCCATTCAGAAGGCAGTGTGACCTGGTAAGACACTTCCGGATGATCCTTCAAGAGCGCAGCGAGCGCGTCTTGCCCCACAAACGTCGAGGTGTAGCCGCGCTCGGAGCCGAGCACGGACGACTCGATGGAAGTCGTGCCCACGCCTGCGGGAACGCCACCTGCAGGGGTCTTCTTCGTGGCCATGCGGGCGTTCATCGCGTCGAAGGCCTTGTTGAACGCGTCGGCCGCGTTCGAGCCTGCGGTGACGGCCGGGTAATACGTGCCCGTGACCTTGTAATCGCCCGCGGAGTACACGACCTTCGTCACGCGATCCTGCTCGACCGCCTGGGTGAACTCCGAGGTGATAAGGGAGTCGGTGGGCGTCGAGCTCGCGTTCGACATGACCATGAACTGCTGCCCGACGAAAAACGCCACAACGAGGAACAGTATGACCGAGATGATGGTCACCCGAGGATTCGGTTGCTGAGGAGACGATGGTTTCTTCTGTTGCGTCATGGAGAGTGAGCCTTTTCTGTTGCGTTTATCGCGAAACGGCGCCTTTTGCGGCGCCGCTTCGATGCTATTCGTAAACTTCCGGTTTAAGCACGCCAATGTAGGGTAGGTTGCGGTATCGCTCCGCGTAATCGAGGCCGTAGCCCACGATGAACTGGTCGGGGCATTCGAAGCCGACGTACGCGCAATCGACGTCCGCCTGCACCTTCGTCTTCTTGCGAAGGAGCGTGGCCACGGTAAGCGACGCGGGGTTGCGCGAGGCCAGGTTCTTCAGCAGATACGTCAGCGTGAGGCCGGAGTCGAGGATGTCCTCGGCGATGACCACGTGACGTCCCTCGATGTGCGAGGAGAGGTCCTTCAGGATGCGCACGACGCCCGAGCTCTTCACGCCGTTGCCATAAGAGGAGATGGCCATGTAGTCCATCTCGCAAGGAATCTTGATCTCACGAGCGAGGTCGGCCATGAAGATAGCCGCACCACGCAGCACCGAGATGAGAATGATTCCGTCGTCGCCGGCTTTTTCCTTGAAGTCTTCCGTGATGGCAGCGCCGATTTCGGCGACACGGCCGTGAATCTGCTCTTCGGTGAACAGAATCTCGCTAACGTCCTTATGCACGTGCAGTCCTTTGATTCGATACGGCAGGCGCACCTGCCCTCTCTTCTGTAACCTGATAAGTGTAACGCAACGTCAGCCCGCAAAAGCGACGATACGGTAACGACACACAACTAAACCAGGTCGGGAAACTCCTTCACGAGCCGCTCGACAGGGAGGCCGATCACCGTGCTCTTATAGCCGTCGATGTGCTTGACGAGCTTGGCGCCCTCGCCCTGTAACGCGTAGGCGCCTGCCTTGTCGAAAGACTCGCCGCACGCCAGGTACTCGCGGATGCGCTCGTCGGTGAGCTCGTGGAACGTGACGCGCGAGGTGTCGCAGAAGGTGCGGAAGCCGAGCGAGATGTTGCCCGAGTCGTCGTCGGCCGCAAGCGCCGGATCGACCGCCTCGGCGGACACCATCCACACCGACACCGCCGTTATCACCTCGTGGGTCGCGCCCGACAGGCGGCGCAGCATGTGCGTGGCGTCGGAGGCGCTTTTCGGCTTGCCGAAGATGTCGCCGTCTTTCACGACCATCGTGTCCGAGCCGATCACGATGAGCATGCCTTCAAAGGCGGGGTCTGCCAGGATTTCCTGCACGACCGCACCCGCCTTGCGCTCGGCGAGCTTCTTGCATGCCTCGGGCGGATTGGCCAGAAGGTCGGGCTCGAGCGACTCGTCGACCTCGGAGGCGTGCACGGTGAAGGTGACGCCCGCCTGCTCGAGCAGCTCGCGACGACGAGGGCTTGCCGAGGCGAGCACGACGCGGAAGGGCTTTTCGGCGGGTTTCCCCTGGTTGTTGGCGTTATCGCTCATCTATTTCTTCCTCCTTGCGCGAAAGGCGCTCATGGGTTCCACCAGCACGCCGCGCTTGTTCGCGCTCACGGCCAGGTCGCCCTGGATATTTGTCACATAGCCGCTTTTCGGGCGTTCCTCCTCGAACGCGTCGAGCACGCCTGCAACGGCCGCTGTCTCCACCCGCGCGTCGGCGCCGAGCACGCGCTGGAGCGCGCCCGCAATAGCGCGGCGGGCGACGGGAAGCGCCACCTGCCCGAACGACGGGGACAGTTTGAAACCCTCCTGCCAATCGGGGTCGCGACCCTCCGCCTGGCAGACCCAGGTGAGGTACTTGCCTGCGGCCTCTCGAGCGAGGCCCTCCATGAAATCGTCCTCGTCGGCGATAAGGTCCATCGTGCGGCCGAGCGTCTCAAGCAGTTGGGGGTTGCGCTCCTTCGCGCGCGGCACGATCTCGTGGCGGACGAAGGCGCGGAAATGGTCCGTGTGCGCGTTGGTGGCGTCCTCGCGCCAGAGGTTCCCCTGCGCATCGCATGCGCATATCTCGCCGGATTTCTCTCGTTTGCGCAGGTAATCGCGCAGGTCTTCGCGCCCAACGTCAAGAAGCGGACGCGCGATGGGGCCGTTCTCGTAGCGCATCGCGCGAAAGCCGCCAGGGCCCGTGCCCACGATCGAGCGCATATAGAAGCTCTCAACGCGGTCGTCGGCGGTATGCGCCGTGAAGATGCGGCCGCTGGAAAGCGGCGCGCCCGCATGGCGGCACAGGCTCTCGAGCGCCTCGTTCGCGGCAAGATAGCGCTCGCTGCGCGCGACCGCTTCCACGTTGCCACCCGTGCGGGCGACTTCTCCTGCCACATCGATATCGCACATGAACAGGGGGATTGCCAAGGCGTCGGCCAACTGGGACACGAAGGCGGCGTCGGCGTCGGCGTCCTCGCCGCGCAGATGGTGATTCACGTGCAGCATCGCGAGCATCCCGAGCTCGCCTGCCTGAGCAAGCTCGCAGGCGGCGTAGGCGAGCGCCGTTGAGTCCGACCCGCCCGACACCATGAGGAGCACCGGGGTGTCGGCGTCGGCCATCCCATGCGCCGCGATGGCAGCCCGCATGCGCTCGATCACGTCCATGGCTATTCGACCTCCTCATCGATTGCAGGGTCGGCGGGGTCGGCGGCGGGAACCTCCACGCCGGGGACTTCCCCGTTGGGGACCTCGTCAGCGGCGTCCCCGTCGCAATCACCCTCAGGGGCCTCGTCGGCTTCCACGTCTGGGACCTCCTCTTCCCCGCCTTCTTTGCCCCAACGATCGGGCGAAAGAGAATCCACCGGCTCGAGCGCCACGATGCACTCGATGTGGTCGGTGTGCGGGAACATGTCGACCGGCTGCACCGCCACGACCGCATAGCCTATCGAGTCGAGAAACTCCACGTCACGCGCTTGCGTCTCGGGGTTGCAGGAGATGTAGACAATCCGCTCCGGGGCGAGTGCCGCCGCTGCGCGCAAAAACTCCTCCGTCGAGCCCGCGCGCGGCGGATCCATAAGCACGACAAGCCCGCCCGCCTGGGCGCCTTCTTCCGGCGATTCCGCACCGAGCACGCCCTCCTTCGCAAGCTCGCACATGAAGTCGGTGGCATCACCGGCGACGAACTCCGCGTTCTCAACGCCGTTGTGGCGGGCGTTCGTCCGCGCATCGCGAATCGCCGACTCCACCGAGTCGACGCCAATCACGCGCGCCGCGCCCGACTTCGCCGCCACAAGGCCGATCGTTCCCGTGCCGCAGTACGCATCAATTGCGACCTGGGTGCCGTCGAAGCCCGCAAGATCCATCGCCGCACGGTAGAGCACTTCCGTCTGCGTCGCGTTCACCTGGTAAAACGACTTGGATGATATGCGGAAGGAAAGCCCGCACAGCTCATCGAGGATAAAGCCGGGACCGTAGAGCACACGCTCCTTGTCACCTAAGATGACGTTCGTCTGGCGCTCGTTCACGTTCTGCACGACCGTGGTCACCGCAGGGCAGAGGCGGATGAGCTCGCGGCAGAACGACTTCGACGAGGGGAAATCATCGCTGTTCGTGACGAGCGTGACGAGCGCCTCGCCCGAGGTGTGGCCGACGCGCACCACGACATGGCGCATGAACCCCGTGCCCGTGTCTTCGCGATAGGGGGCAACGTCGTGCTTGCGCATGATATCGCGCACCGCGAGCACGACTTTCTTCGCCGTTTCGTTCTCTATCAGGCATTTGTCCGTAGGCACCAGCTCGTGCGATCCCGCGGCGTACATGCCGGTGAGGATCTCGTAGCGAGCCTGGGAGCGCTTTCCCTTGCCGCCCTTCGCACCGCGGACATTCGCCGCCTTGCGATTGTGGGAATCGATCGCCTTGCGACCCTGCCCGCGCGGGGGCAGCTTCTTACCCGGCGCGAAGGGGGAAATCACCTTGTTGCGATAGTGGTAAGGGTCTTTCATGCCCTTGATGAGGGATATCGTCCCGTCGGGCGCGAGCGGCGCGAACAGGCGCTCGATGCGCAGCTGTTTGTCGATGAGCTGCTTGGTGTAGGGAACGCACAGGTTCTTGCACCCGCCGCAGCGAGCGTCGACCGGGCAAGGCGAATCGCTCGCCCCCACGCGTCGAGCGGCGCGAGAGCGCCCCGCGCTCTTCGAGCCTGCGCCCAACTTTGCACGCGTATTCGATTTTGCTTTTTTCTTCGCGTCTTCTTGACGCCTTTTCTCATGATTAGCCATGCCACTCATTGTGTCACAAGAACGCCGTGACGGCGCCCATCTCTCAGAAAACCCGCGCATACCGAAAGCAACCGAGCAAAAATCCCCTCGGGCACAGCTCCAAGTAACGCGTTCGCTACAAGACAGCTTCAAAAGAGCGACCCGCACGGGCGCGAAGGCGAACGTGTCGTACAATGGACCGAAAACACCGCGCCGTCAGGCGCATCAACGAGAAAGGCCTCTCATGAACTTCATCGCCCGCTGGCTCGCCACCGCCGTTGCCGTGGCGGCCGCCGCCTGGATCGTCCCCGGCATCGACATCGTCGGCGGCGACAACGCGTGGATCATCATCGCCGTGTTCGCGCTCGTGCTCTCGCTTGTGAACATCGGCCTGAAGCCCATCCTGCAGACGCTGAGCCTGCCACTCACGTTCCTCACATTCGGCATCTTCTATCTTATCGTGAACACGTTGCTCCTCTACATCGCGTCATGGCTCACCGATGGCCTGTTCGGCATGGGCCTGCACATCGCGACCTTCGGGAGCGCGTTTGTCGCGTCCATCGTCATCAGCATCGTGTCGTCTTTGGTGAACTCCCTCATCGGGGACAAGTAGCAGCCGAAGGGCTGGTCGACTCCGATAATCTGGAATCGCCCAGCCCTTCGGCTATATGCGCCTCGTCTCGCAATGCGAGCCGCTTTGCAGGCATGCGCAGCAAGTAGCACGCCGCTGCGCCCGTTACACCGCCGAGCGGTAGATTTCCTCGGCGTCTTCCATCGTGAGCTTCTTGAAGCTGCCGAACACCTCGCCTTTGTTCTTCTTCAGCGTAGGAATCATCTTCTCGATGGCCTCGTCGATCTCATCCTCGCCGATGCCGAGCTCGGTCAGGGTTGTCGGCATGCCGAGCGACGCGAAGAATTGGCGCGTCTCGTCGGCGGCCGAAAGCGCGTCGGCGCAGACGTCGCCCGTGGGGGCGAGCCCGAACACCTCGCGCCCGTAGTAGGCAAGGCGCGCGGGATTCTCGGCGTGCACGTGCTCCATCCACGCGGGGAACAGACACGCGAGCCCGGCACCGTGGGTGATAGAGGTGTCGTAGGCCGAAAGCTCGTGCTCGAGGCCGTGCGTCGCCCAGTCCTCGTGGCGCCCGACGCCCGCGAGCCCCTGGTGGCAGAGCATTCCCGCCCACATGATGTTCGCGCGGGCCTCGTAATCCTCGGGGTCCGCGAGCACGCGCGGCGCCTCGGCGCGCACGGTCCTCATGAGCGAGAGGTTCAAGTTATCGGTCACGGGAACCGCGCCCACATCATCGAAGAAGCGCTCGAGCAGGTGGCAGAACATATCGGTAATGCCCGCGGCCGTCTGGTACGGGGGCAGCGTGAAGGTGAGCTCGGGGTTCATGAACGCGAGCTTCGGACGCTGGTGCTCGTTTCCGTACCCCGTCTTCATGCCGAGCGCATCGTTGCTGATCACGGTGTTCTTCGACGCCTCGCTGCCCGCCGCAGGGATGGTAAGGACCACGGCAATGGGGAGCACGTTCGCATTGGGGCGCTTCGTGGTGAAGAGCTCCCACACGTCCTCTTCGATGCATGCGCCGTTCGCAATCGCCTTCGCCGAGTCGATGACCGACCCGCCGCCAACGGCGAGCACCCAGTCGACACCCTCCTTCTTGCACAGGGCCACGCCCTCCCGCACGAGCTCGATCTCGGGGTTCGGGCGCACGCCGCCGAGCTTCACCCACGCCACGCCCGCCGCGTCGAGCGACGCACAGACGCGGTCGATGAGCCCGCTTCGCACCGCGCTCTGCCCGCCGAAGTGCAAAAGCACCTTCTTTGCGCCGCGCTCGGCGAGCTTGTCGCCCACCTTCTCCTCGACGCCCCGGCCGAAGACGAACTGCGTCGGGGACATGAACTCGAAATCAAGCATGGAAACAATCCTTTCCCAATGCGCACGCTGCAAAAAGCGGCTTGCGATGTGCGGCGTTACCTTTCCGTTTTAGAACTGTCACAGTAATTTGACCTCCGCGAAAGACCTCTCGCGATTTGCCCATAGTATACTGAACCCGTCCAACAATCCCCCTAAAGGAGAAGACAATGAACTCCGATTCCAAAACCGTACGCGGTCTGAGCATCGCCATCGTCGTGCTTGCCGCACTGGGCATCCTCGGCGTCATCGCCGGGTTTGCGCTCATCGCGATTTTCGGCGTTGCAGTAAACGACCCCACCGTTATCGCCGAAATCCAAAACGAACTCAACGGCACCGCCTACAGCTCCGGCAACTACTTCGACGACGACTACATCTATTTGGGAGGCATGGACAGCGGCAGCATCCTCACGATGCTGAACGCCACCGTTGGGATTTCCGCATTCCTGCTGGTGCTGGGCCTGCTATGCGTCGTCGTGCAGCTTATCGCGGGCGTCATCGGCATCAAGAGCTGCGCCGATCCGACCAAGTTCTCGAAGCTGTTCGGTTGGACGATCGCAGGCATCGTCGTCTCAGTGCTCACCTGCAGCGTCATAACGCTCGTGCTGTTCATCATCGTGGCAGTGTACGTGAACAAGATGAAGAAGCTGCCGCCCGAGGCCTTCACGCAGCAGCAGATGGGCTATGCGGGCGCGCAGCCCTACGCCAACCAGGGCGCATACCAGGCGCCGCAGCCCGGTTACTACCAGCAGCCCTATGTCCAGCCCGGGCAGAACCCGTACGCGCAGGGCACACCGCAGCAGCCCTACGGCCAACCCTACGAGCAGCCGTACGCACAAGGCGCGCCGCAGCAGCCTTTCGCGCAGCAGCAAGACGCGCAAAACCAGCCCCTCAACGAGCAGCAGCCGCCCCAAGACCCCACGCAGAACAACCAGTAACCACGAGTTGGGGTCGCGAACCATCAGGCAAAACGAGAGGAGCCCGCACAATCCATGCGGGCTCCTCGCTTTCTCGGGATGGGAATGGGAGTCGCCTCCCAGGGACGTCCCGCGTGCAGGGGTTTCCCTACTGCGCACGGCCCCTCCGATTCCGAAGGCGCCCGCGCGAGGCGCCGCCCACGCGCACTCCAAGCAGCCCCAACTCGCAGGACCTTTCGCGCTACGCGTTCGCGAGCGGCGAGGGAACGACGTAAACGCGCGCCGCGTTTTCCTGATCGAGGTCGTAGAGCGCCTTCGCGTCGCTACCGAAGAGTTTCATGCGCGTGACCATGGTGTCGGCGTTGTCTTCCTCTTCCTGCTGCTCCGAGATGAACCAGTCGAGGAACTTCATCGTACGCCAATCTTTCGCCTCCATGGCGGCGTCGTAGATGTCGTTGATGGTCGACGTGATGTACTTCTCATGCTCAAGCGCCGCCTCAAGCGGCCCAAGATGGCTCGTAAACTCCAGGTCGGGCTGGGCGATTGCGCCGAGTTTCACCTTGCAGCCGTTCTCGTGCAAGTAGTTACGCAAGATGAGCGCATGGTCCCGCTCTTCCTGTGCCTGGATCTCATACCAGTTCGCGAAGCCGGAAAGCCCCTCCTCCTCGTAGTAGTCGGCGAACGAAAGATAAAGGTACGCCGAGTAAAACTCCTTGTTGATCTGGTCGTTCAGAAGCTCATAAACCTTCTTCTCCATAACCGCCCTCTCTTTCCCGATGCCGGTCGGCACCGTTTAGGAAATTAACCCATTAATAGTATTTCGTCTCATTAGTTTTTACAAGTCCTTTCATGTCGATTCGGCAACAGACCGCTCGCGCGCAAAACGGGTACGTACAATAAAGCAGTTCAACCAGTATTGAAAGGCAACGTAGATGCTCCAGCTTCGCAATATCCGCAAAGCCTATACCACCGGCAGCTTCACCCAAACCGCGCTCGACGATGTGTCCATCTCCTTCCGCGACAGCGAGTTCGTGGCAATCCTCGGGCCGTCGGGTTCGGGGAAGACGACACTGCTCAATATCATCGGCGGGCTCGACCACTACGACACGGGCGACCTCGTCATCGACGGCATCTCGACCAAGGAATACAAGGATCGCGACTGGGACACCTTCCGCAACAACCGCATCGGGTTCGTCTTCCAAGCCTACAACCTCATTCCCCACCAAACCATCCTGGCGAACGTGGAGCTGGCGCTCACCTTGTCGGGCGTCTCGCGAGCAGAACGCCGCACCCGTGCGCTCGACGCGTTGCGCAAGGTGGGCCTTAGCGACCATGTGGACAAGAAGCCAAGCCAGCTGTCGGGCGGGCAGATGCAGCGCGTCGCAATCGCGCGAGCGCTCATCAACGACCCCGAGATTCTCCTGGCCGACGAGCCCACCGGTGCGCTCGATTCCAAAACGAGCGTGCAGATTATGGACCTCTTGACCGAAATCGCGAACGATCGACTCGTCATCATGGTCACGCACAATCCCGAGCTCGCCGAACAATACGCAACACGCATCGTCAACCTGGCGGACGGCGTCATCCGCAGCGACTCCGACCCCTTCGACCCCGCGCCCGAAGACATCCGCGCGAGCAAGAAGCAGGTTCGCCGCACATCGATGAGCTTCCTCACGGCGCTGTCCCTTTCCTGGAACAACCTGCTCACGAAGAAGGGTCGCACCCTCATGACCGCCTTCGCGGGCTCGATCGGCATCATCGGCATCGCCGCAATCCTCTCGCTCGCGAACGGCGTGAACAGCTACATTGCCAATGTCGAGGAGGAAACGCTCTCCGAGTACCCGCTCTCCATCGAGGACCAGGGATTCGACATGACGAGCCTCATGACCATGGGCATGAGCACGGGCGGGCAAGGTGGTTCCTCGGGTTCCTCAAGCGACGGAGGCTCGAACGGCGGCGGAGAAACCGAAAGCAGCTCGAGCGGCGATGCGGCAGGCGGCACCGTCAGCGAGTCGAAAATGGTGACCGGCATGTTCGGCAGCATCGGAAGCAACGACCTCGCAAGCCTGAAAGAGTACCTGGACAACGGCGATTCGGGAATCGACCAGTACGTGAATTCCATCGAATACGGCTACAATATCACCCCGCAGCTGTTCAGCTCCGACACCGAAGATGGCACGCGGCAGGTCAATCCCGACAAATCGTTTTCTTCCATCGGCCTCGGATCGGCCACTTCCACCAACGGCATCATGTCCTCGATGATGTCCACCAACATCTTCTACGAAATGCCGAGCGATCCCGATCTTTACCAAGACCAATACGATGTCATGGCGGGCACATGGCCGCAAAACTACAACGATATCGTGCTGGTGCTCACCCCTAATGGCAAGGTGAGCGACTTCATGCTCTACACCATGGGGCTGCGCGACCACAGCGAGCTCGATGACATGGTGCGCGCGTTTGCAAACGAGGAAGAGGTCACCGCTCCCGACGATTACATGACGCTTACGTACGACCAGCTCATGGACGTGACGTTCAAGCTGGTCGCCGCCACCGACTACTACCAATACGACTCCGACCACCACGTGTGGAAGAACAAAAGCGACGACGCCGACTATATGCGCGACCTGGTGAACTCGGGCGAAGACGTGCACATCTGCGGCATCGTGAAGCCCAAGACGGGCGCGAAGATCACCTCGCTGCAAACCGGCTTCTACTACACGAGCAACATGGTGAGCCACATCATCGACAAGGCGGCGGATTCGCAGATCGTCAAAGACCAGCTGGCGGACAGCACGACGAACGTCTTCACCGGCAAGTCGTTCGTGGAAGAAGCGGACGCCGAGGACTCGAGCTTCGACATGAGCTCCCTGTTCACCATCGACGGAAACAAGCTGCAGGCGGCGTTTCAAATCGACCCCGACGCGCTCTCGGTCGACATGAGCTCGCTCGATCTGTCGGGCGCCGCGAGCGACCTTCCCACCGCACCCGAGATGGATCCCTCGGAGTTCCAGGTCAGCGGTCAGCCGACCATCAACAAGGAAGCGGCGGCGGCGCTCATGGCGACGGTCGAGAAAGACTACTTCGCCTACTACAGCGAGCAGGTTCAACAGGGCAAGCCGGCTCCCAGCTTCAACGAGTACTTCGCAACCGAACGGGCGCAGAAGCTCGTGGGCGACGCGCTGCCGGACATCATCGACACGAGCGAGATGCAGGCCGAGCTCGCGCAGAAGATTCAGGCCTACCTGCAAGCCACCATGAGCAGCTACATGAATCAGGTGGTAAGCGCCATGCAGGCGCAGATGCAAGCGGCGATGAACCAGGTCATGGGACAGCTATCCGCCAACATGGCCACCGCAATGCACGTGGATGAGAGCGCCTTCGCCGACGCATTCCAGATGAACATGGACGAGCAAGAGCTCACCGAGCTCATGATGTCGCTCATGAGCTCCGAGACCACGTCCTTCGACGGCAACCTCAACAAGCTCGGCTACGCCGACTACGCGAAGCCTGCGAGCATCGACATCTACCCGAAAGACTTCGAGAGCAAGCAGAGCGTCATCGACATCCTCGACGGGTACAACGACAAGATGAAGGCGGAAGGCGAAGACGACAAGGCGGTTTCCTACACCGATATCGTCGGCGCGCTCATGAGCTCGGTCACAACCATCGTGAACATGATCAGCTATGTGCTCGTTGCCTTCGTGGCCATCTCTCTTGTGGTGTCCTCGATCATGATCGGCGTGATTACCTACATCAGCGTCCTCGAGCGCAAGAAGGAAATCGGCATCCTGCGCTCAATCGGCGCGAGCAAAGGCGACATCGGACGCGTGTTCAACGCGGAGACGGTGATCGTCGGCCTGGTCGCGGGACTTATCGGCATCGGGGTGACCACACTTGGATGCATCCCCGCAAACGCGATCGTCTATGCGCTGTTCGACGTGCCCAACGTCGCCATCCTCCCCTGGCAAGCTGCGGTAATCCTGGTTGCCATCAGCGTGTTCCTCACGTTCCTGTCTGGGCTTATCCCCTCAAGCGCGGCGAGCCGCAAAGACCCTGTGGAGGCGTTGCGCAGTGAATAGGAAACGCGTTCTCGTTGCCATGAGCGGCGGCGTCGACAGCTCCGTCGCCGCCCTCTTGCTGTGCCGCCAAGGCTACGAGGCCACGGGCACCACCTGCAAGCTCTTCGGCAACGACGACCTCGAAGGGTCGGCGGGCGGAATCGGCGGAGGCGACCCTGACTCGGGCATCGTGGGCGAGAGCACCTGCTGCTCCTCGCGCGACATCGAAGACGCGCGCCAGGTTGCCTTCAGCCTGGGGATGGACTACTTCGTCTTCAACTACCAGGGGCTTTTCGGACGCGAGGTGATCGATCGCTTCTGCAAGGAATACCTCTGCGGCCGAACGCCCAACCCCTGCATCGACTGCAACCGCTACGTGAAATTCGACGCCCTGCAGAAGCGCCGCCGCCAGCTGGATTTCGACTACGTGGCGACTGGGCATTACGCCAGGCGCACCTACGACGAGAAAACTGGCCGCTACCTGCTGAAATGCGGGCTTGACCCCAAGAAGGATCAGAGCTATGTCCTTTTCCATCTGACGCAGGACACGCTTGAGCATATGCTTTTCCCGCTTGGGGAACTGACGAAGCCTGAGGTTCGCGAACTCGCACGCGAGGCGGGGTTCGACAATGCGGGAAAGAGCGAGAGCCAGGACATCTGCTTCGTGCCCGACGGCGACTACGCGAGCTTCATCGAGCGTCGCTGCGGGCACACTTTCGGGTCCGGCCCCATCGTCGATATGCATGGCAAAGTCCTCGGCGAGCACAGGGGGATCGACCGCTACACCATCGGCCAGCGCAAGGGAATCGGCGTTGCCGCAGGTGAGCCACTATTCGTTTTCCGCAAAGACGCTGAGACCAACACACTTGTCGTGGGAACCGACTCCGAAACGCGCGCCGCAACCGTGCGAGCGAACGACGTGAACCTGATTTCTGTTGCCTCCATCGATGAGCCTTTGCGCGTGACGGCCAAGACGCATTACCGCATGAAGGCGCAACCTGGATGGGCGCGCATCGAGGACCACATGCTCGTGATGGAGTTCGATGAGCCGCAACGAGCCGCAGCACCAGGCCAAGCGCTCGTCCTTTACGATGGCGACACCGTCGTCGGCGGCGGCACCATCGTCAGTGCGTAGCAAAGCCCCTTACATACCATTCAATCCAGGCTCCCCGTGCGGGGAGCGACGACCAAAATGGACGGCCTCTCGACCAAGGTCGAATTTCAATCCGCGCTCCCCGTGTAGGGAGCGACAGTCCAACCGCAGCGACAACCGATTCCTCTTCAAATTTCAATCCGCGCTCCCCGTGTGGGGAGCGACCCTGCGACACCATCCAGCGCCACGCGCCCGACAGATTTCAATCCGCGCTCCCCGTGTGGGGAGCGACCCGTGAGGGCGTTCGTCCCGAGGTAGGGCCTGCAATTTCAATCCGCGCTCCCCGTGTGGGGAGCGACGGAGAGGATGACGGATGACACCCGAGACTAGGCAATTTCAATCCGCGCTCCCCGTGTGGGGAGCGACCATGATCTCGCACGCCTGCCTCCCCACCTCGTTATTTCAATCCGCGCTCCCCGTGTGGGGAGCGACGATGTGGTCGGCGACGCCGTCGCCCTGCCAATCATTTCAATCCGCGCTCCCCGTGTGGGGAGCGACCGGCGTGCGCCGCACGAGGGAGTGCGTGCAGAAATTTCAATCCGCGCTCCCCGTGTGGGGAGCGACCGGCGCGGTTACGCCTGGGCAACGCCGATGGGAGATTTCAATCCGCGCTCCCCGTGTGGGGAGCGACCTTTCGAGAGCGCCTGGGGCATCGACGGAACGATATTTCAATCCGCGCTCCCCGTGTGGGGAGCGACTACGTAATCGTTGTACATTCCCTCGGCTCCGTGTTTTCAATCCGCGCTCCCCGTGTGGGGAGCGACGCGGGCGCTCGGGTGTGGGGTTCGGCTTGCCAGAATTTCAATCCGCGCTCCCCGTGTGGGGAGCGACAAACGGCGTTGTCGAGATTGTAGCCTGGTCGGAATTTCAATCCGCGCTCCCCGTGTGGGGAGCGACG